>Ga0180009_10000109_pt1 | contig 141406 bp, 130 predicted proteins | sample OS_PC_MetaG_FD_123537 | JGI IMG/M metagenome (GOLD analysis project Ga0180009, IMG submission 123537) | Groundwater microbial communities from the Aspo Hard Rock Laboratory (HRL) deep subsurface site, Sweden - OS_PC_MetaG | ecosystem: Environmental > Aquatic > Deep subsurface > Groundwater...
CCTCGGGCAGGAAATAGGGCGTGACGATGCGCACGCGATGTGCGGCCTGCTCGATGGCCGTGGCCCAGTGTTCGCCGAGGATGGCGACGTCTTCGTCCGGACCGCCGGCGATGACGCGCATGGCGGCTTCGCCGGCCGGCTCCAGAGTCGGCCACCAGTTTTCGCCGGAAAGCGCCTCGTTCGTGGTGAATTCCCAGTCGCTGGCAAAGCTTTCGAGCATCTGCCTGACGACCGGCCCGTCGATGCGAATCATCGTGTCGCGCACCTTTGGGTCCCGCCCGCCGCCGATATGGCGGTCCGATATGTTCATGCCGCCGGTGAATCCCGCCTTGCCGTCGATCATCAGCAGCTTCTTGTGGTTCCGCAGGTTGAGGAAGGTCATGTTCCAGGGCAGGAACGAATGCTGGAACATGGCGACCGGCACGCCGGCATCGCGCAAGGCGTCGAAGACGCCCGAATGGATGTAGCCGCTGCCGATGCCGTCGATGAGGACGCGGACGGCGACGCCCCGCCGATGAGCGCCGATCATCGCTTCGACGAAGGCCCTGCCGGTTTCGTCGTTGTCGAAAATGTACGAGCACAGCGCCACCGAGCGCTCGGCCCGGTCGATGGCGGTGCGCATGGCCGGAAAGGCTTGGTCGCCGTCCTCGAGGATTTGCCAGGCATTTCCGGCCACGAGCGGATGGTGCACCAGCACGCCGCCGGCGCGGGCCAGCGCTACGAAATTCGGGCTGAGATCGGCGCCGATGGCATGAGAGTCGACCGGGCGGGTGCGCGTTGACGGGATGCGCAGGCGCGAGGCGCGGCGGGCGACGCGGTTGATGCCGAAGGCGAGATAGATCAGCGAACCGACAAAGGGCGACAGCCAGGCCAGGCCCACCCAGCCGATGGATGAGCGCACATTGCGGCTGGTCATCAGCACATGCAGGGTCACCGCCAGCGCGGCGAGCACATGGCCGATGGCAATGGCGGCTTCGACGATTTGCACCCACATGTCCGCTCTCCCAACATCGGATATCGGCCGCGCCGTCCTCCGGGTCAAGTCGCGCCGATTGAACCGGGACGCCAAGCCATGTAAACGGACGACAGACACATCCGGGAACATGATCATGCCCGCGCGCCCGCTCAAGATCGCGCCGTCCATTCTGTCAGCCGATTTCGCCCGCTTGGGCGAGGAGGTCCGCGCCGTCGACGCGGCGGGCTGTGACTACGTGCATGTCGATGTCATGGACGGGCATTTCGTGCCCAACATCACCATCGGGCCGTTGGTGGTCGATGCCGTGCGCGCGGTGACGCGGAAAGTGCTCGACGTGCATCTGATGATCGCCCCGGCCGATCCCTATCTCGAAGCCTTCGCCAAGGCCGGCTCGGACATCATCGGCGTCCATGCCGAGGCCGGACCGCATCTGCACCGCTCCCTGCAGGTCATTCGAGACCTCGGCAAGAAGGCGAGCGCCGTCGTCAATCCGGCAACCCCGGTCGGCGTGCTCGAAAATGTCGTCGGGCTGGTCGACCAGATCCTGATCATGAGCGTCAATCCCGGCTTCGGCGGCCAGGCCTTTTTGCCCGAAACGCTCGAAAAGCTGCGGCAGACGCGGGCGCTGATCGGCGACAGGCAGATCGACATCGCGGTCGACGGCGGCATCGACGAGACGACGGCCGGCGCCGTGGTCCGGGCTGGCGCCAATGTGCTCGTCGCCGGCAATTTCATCTTCAGGGGCAACGATCCGGCAAGCTACGGACCGCGCATCGACGCTTTGCGCCGGGCGGCGGACCTACTTGCCTGATTTATTGAACCTTTGTCTTCAAAAGGCACCACAACCTCATGATTCCGCGCTACTCTCGACCTGAAATGGTCGCCATCTGGTCGCCCGAGACCAAGTTTCGCATCTGGTTCGAGATCGAGGCGCATGCGGCGACGGCCCAGGCAAGGCTCGGCGTCATCCCGGACGAAGCGGCAAAGGTCATCTGGGACAAGGGCAGCGCGGCGACATTCGACATCGGCCGGATCGATGCCATCGAGCGCGAGGTCAAGCACGACGTCATCGCCTTCCTGACGCATTTGTCCGAAATCGTCGGGCCGGAGGCGCGGTTCGTCCATCAGGGCATGACGTCGTCGGACGTTCTCGATACGACGCTCTCGGTGCAACTCGCCCGCGCCTCGGACATCCTGATCGAGGATATCGGCGTTTTGCTCGATGCCCTCAAGCTCCGGGCCTTCGAGCACAAGCGGACGATCACCATCGGGCGCAGCCACGGCATTCATGCCGAGCCGACGACCTTCGGGGTCAAGCTGGCCGAGGCTTATGCCGAATTCGACCGCGCCCGGTCGCGGCTCGCCGCGGCACGCGCCGAGATCGCCATCTGCGCCATTTCCGGCGCCGTCGGCACCTTCGCCAATATCGATCCATCGGTTGAAAGCTATGTCGCGGCGCAGCTGGGCCTCGATGTCGAGCCGGTCTCGACCCAGGTCATTCCGCGCGACCGCCACGCCATGTATTTCGCCACGCTCGGCGTCATTGCCTCTTCAGTCGAGCGGCTGGCCACGGAAGTCAGGCATTTGCAGCGCACTGAGGTGCTGGAGGCCGAGGAATTCTTCTCCAAGGGCCAGAAGGGCTCCTCGGCCATGCCGCACAAGCGCAATCCGGTGCTGTCGGAAAACCTCACCGGCCTCGCCCGCCTTGTCAGGGGCATGGTGACGCCGGCGCTGGAAAACGTCGCGCTCTGGCACGAACGCGACATCTCGCATTCCTCGGTCGAGCGCATGATCGGCCCCGACGCCACCATCACGCTCGATTTCGCCCTGGCCCGGCTGACCAATGTCGTCGAGAACCTCGTCGTCTATCCCGAGACCATGCGAAGGAACATGGACGCGCTCGGCGGGTTGCACAATTCGCAGCGCGTGCTGCTCGCCCTCACCCAGGCCGGCATGAGCCGCGAGGCGAGCTATGCCGCGGTGCAGCGCAATGCCATGCAGGTCTGGCAGATGCAGGGCGATCGTTCCGGCAAGTTCGCCGAACTCCTGAAGGCCGATCCGGACGTCGCCGCCGCGCTCAGTCCCGAGGCGATCGACGCCATGTTCGACGACTTCTATCATCTCAAGCATGTCGACACGATCTTTGCCCGCGTCTTCGGCGCAGCTTGAGCAGAACGCATGAGAATCGCCGCCGTCGATATCCTTGTCCTTCCCGGTCTCGGCAATTCGGGCCCCGAGCACTGGCAGAGCCGCTGGATCGCCGGGATGCCGACGGCAAGACGGGTGGTGGTGCCGTATTTCGACCGACCGGATCGCGCCATGTGGATCGGGGCGCTGATCGAGGCGGCGTCGGCCACGGACAAGCCGGCGGTCGTGGTCGCGCATTCGATCGGCGTCGCCACGGTCGCGCATGCGGCGCCATCGCTGCCCAGGTCCGTGCGCGGCGCCTTTCTCGTCGGCATGTCCGATTGGAACCGCCCGCAACTCCTGCCAGGCGTCAGCCACGATTTCGCGCCAATGCCGCGCGATCCCCTGCCCTTTCCCTCCATGCTGATCGCCAGCCGCAACGATCCCTATTGCGACTTCGACACCGCGGCCGATTTTGCCAATGCCTGGGGATCGGATCTCGTGGATGCCGGCGAGGTTGGCCATATCAATGTCGACTCCGGCCACGGCCCCTGGCCGGAGGGCATGCTGATGTTCGCCCGCTTCCTCAAGCGCCTCGGACCGGCCGATCAGCGCTGAAGGGTGGAAAAGCCGCCGCGACGCGGTTCGGCCTGTCCGGTTTAAAGAATCGCCGCGGCGCACTATGTGTTTGCTGGCCGGGCGCCACTGCGGGCGGATATGGTGGCATGCCGGGACGGCTTCGACGCCGGGCGATCTGAAGGGATTTCGCACGCCATGGGAAAGCGGATCGCCATTGCCGCCATCGGCACGCATGGGGACATCCGCCCTTTCGTGGCGCTGGCACGCGCCCTGATCCACGCCGGCCACGACCCCGTCATCGGGGCACCGAGCGATTTCCAAGGTTTCATCGCGGCCAACGGCGTCGAATTCTTCGATTTCGGCGGCGACATGCAGGCCCTGCTCGGCCAGGGCAATTTCGACGCCGCCATGCAGAAGCATTCGTTGAGCGCGATGTTGAGCGCCGCCTATGACGGGTTCTGGCTGCACTACAATGCCGCAAGAACCTTTCCCGAACTGGCGCGCGGCGCCGATGCGCTGGTTTATCACATGAACACCACGCATGCGCTCGACGTCGCGGGCGCACTCGGCATCCCGGCGATCATGGCGCTGTTCCAGCCGTTGCTGCCGACCCGCGAGCACGCCTATATCGCCGGGATCGGACCGAAACTGCCCGCACCGTTCGATCCGCTGTCCTATCTCGTCCTGGCCGCGCAACAGAGCTTTTACGACCTGCCGCGCTATTTGCTGCGTCCCTCGGTCGGGTATGGGCGCTTTTTTCGCACCGGTTTCGCAAAGGCACTCCGCGCGGGTCCTGTGCCGACGATCCACGCCTATCCCGAAGCGGTGTCCCCGCGACCGAAAGACTGGCCGGACAATGCCCTCGTCACCGGTGCCTGGCGCCTCGATGAACACCCGGAATGGCAAATTCCCGCGGATTTACAGGTGTTTCTGGATGAAGGCGAGGCGCCGGTCTATATCGGTTTCGGTTCGATGTCCTTCGGTTCGGCGCGCAACGAAGCGATCATCCGCGAGGCGCTCGAGTTCTGGTCGGGGCGCGCCGTTCTCGCCAGGGGCTGGGGCGGTCTCGGCGGCGCCGAGGTCCCGCGCAACTGCTTTTTGTTGGACAAGGCGCCCCATGACAAACTATTTCCCCTGATGCGGGCGGTCGTACATCACGGCGGTGCCGGCACGACCTTGGCCGGGCTGACGGCCGGACGGCCGAGTTTCGTGGTGCCGCAGTTTTTCGACCAGCCGTATTGGGGTGAGCGGGTACATGCGCTCGGATGCGGACCCGAACCGGTGTTGCTCAAGCACCTGACGGGCCGGAGACTTGCCGATGGCCTCGAGGCGCTCGTCTGCAATACGGACTATGCCGAAGCGGCGCGACGCCTCGGCGACACGCTCGACGCCGAGGACGGCGCCGGCACGGCTGTGAAAAGGATCGAGGCTCTGGTCGACGCGTCATGACAAGGGTTGAGGACTCCCAACCTTCCGAAGCGGCGGCCCGGCGGGCCGGCGTCAGCCGGTTTTCGCGCCGCCGTTTCATCATGAAGCGGGTCGATGGCATGCCGCGTTCCATTCTCATCGTCACCGACGCCTGGCATCCGCAGATCAACGGCGTCGTCCGGGTTATCGAACGACTGAAGGAAAACCTCGAATCGCGCGGCATCGCCGTCACCGTCATGGCGCCCGATTCGTTCTGGACCGTACCGATGCCCGGCTATAGCGAGATCAGGCTGTCGCTGGTCAACAGGCGCAAGATCCGCCATGCCATCGAGCGGCTAAAGCCGGAATCGATCCACATCGCCACCGAAGGCCCGCTGGGCGGCGCGGTCCGGCGCTATTGCGTCAAGCGCGGCCTGCCGTTCTCGACGGCCTACAACACCCAGTTTCCCGAATACCTTCGGGCCCGCCTGCCGGTGCCGCTCGGCTGGACCTATCCGATCATGAAGCGCTTCCACGCCGCAGCCGAGGTGTGCCTTGTGCCGACCAAGACGGTCGCCGAACGGCTTCAGGTCCGCGGCTTCACCAATACCGCCATCTGGCCGCTTGGCGTCGACCTCGGTCAGTTCCATCCCGACCTGCGCACCGATCTCGGCGTGCCGCGCCCGGTCTTTCTCTATGTCGGGCGCGTTTCGGTGGAAAAGAACATCGAGGACTTCCTCAAGCTCGACCTGCCCGGCACCAAGATCGTCGTCGGTGACGGCCCAATCCGCGCCCGGCTGGCCCGGCAATATCCGAAAGTCATGTTCGTCGGCCACAGGGAGGGAGAGGAACTGGCGACCTATTTCGCCTCGGCCGATGCCTTCGTCTTCCCGAGCCGCACCGACACCTTCGGGCTGGTGCTCATCGAATCGCTGGCTTCGGGCACACCGGTCGCCGCCTATCCGGTCACCGGCCCGCTCGACGTCCTAGCCGATCCGCGCGTCGGAGTGATGGACGAGGACCTGAAGAAAGCTGCTCTGGCCGCGCTCGCGAGCGACCGCTCGCTTTGCCCCGAATATGCCCGCCAGTTTTCCTGGCAGGCGACGACCGAACAGTTCCTGTCGGTCATTCCGCGCATCATCTGGACGCTCAAGCGCCGCGCGGCGGCTTAGCGACCTGGCGCTTCGGCCGGTCCCCGGTGCTTGCGAAACCGCTCGTTTCGAGCCTGCCTTCAGGCGAGGATCAGCCTTTCACATCCTGCATCACTTGTTCCTGGGCGACGGCGAAATACGCGTCGGCCAGCTTGTGGAACTCGGCGAGGGTGATCGGCTGGCCGGCGGCCTCGAGATCGCCGAGCACCTTGCCGGCGATGTCGTCGTCGCCCGGCAGCTCCAGAGCCGCGACGACCACTTCGCGGGCATAGGCGGCCGGATCGGCATGGCCCATGCGCTCGGCGGCCCACAGCCCGATCAGCTTGTTGCGCCGCGCCTCGGCCTTGAAGCACAGCTCTTCCTTGAGCGCCTGACGGGCCTCCTCGGCCTTCTTGCGGTCATCGAACGTGCTCATCTTTTCTCCTTCGGAGACGCGTGCGACCGGCCGGCCAAGGCCGAAGCCGCGCCGGAGATAGAGCCATTCCAATCCCAAATCAATATTTGCGCGCGTAATGGCGCCGATTTCTGCGGTCAACGCCCCGCCGCAGGTGCGCCGGCCCGAGAATCTGCTATGCCAGCGGCACTCGCGAAAGAACTTGCATTGAAGGGTCGAAACGGCGCATGAAGGCGCCCTGCTGGGGACATGAGCATTTCTCAAATCAGAAACGGGCGGATTTGAACCGATGAATCGTCGGCGCAGGATTTACGAAGGCAAGGCGAAAATCCTTTACGAGGGTCCCGAGCCCGGCACGCTTATCCAGCATTTCAAGGACGATGCCACCGCCGGCGACGGCGCCAAGCATGAAGTGCTCGATGGCAAGGGCGTGCTCAACAACCGCATCTCTGAATTCATCTTCACGCGGCTCAACGCCCTCGGCATTCCGACCCATTTCATCCGTCGCCTGAACATGCGCGAGCAATTGATTCGCGAAGTGGAGATCATTCCGCTCGAAGTGGTGGTCCGCAATGTCGCCGCCGGTTCGCTGTGCAAGCGGCTCGGACTCGAATCGGGCACGCCCCTGCCCCGCTCGATCATCGAGTTCTACTACAAGGACGACGCCCTGCACGACCCCATGGTCTCCGAGGAGCACATCACCGCCTTCGGCTGGGCCAATCCGCAGGAACTCGACGACATCATGTCGCTCGCGGTCCGGATCAATGATTTCCTTTCCGGCCTGTTCATGGGCGTCGGCATCCAGCTCGTCGATTTCAAGATCGAGTGCGGCCGGCTTTACGAAGGCGACCTGATGCGCATCGTCCTGGCCGACGAGATTTCTCCCGACTGTTGCCGTCTATGGGACGTGAAGACGCGCAACAAGCTCGACAAAGACCGGTTTCGCGAGGATCTCGGCGGACTTGTCGACGCCTATCGCGAAGTGGCCCAGCGGCTCGGCATTCTGGTCGAGATCGACAACGCGCTGGCCACCGGGCCGCGGCTGGTACAATAGGAAGCTGAACATGCACGCACGCGTCACCGTCACCCTCAAGCCGGGGGTTCTCGATCCGCAGGGCCAGGCCATCGTCGGATCGCTCGCCAGTCTCGGGTTTTCCGGCATCGCCGGGGTGCGTCAGGGCAAGGTCTTCGATGTCGCGCTCGATAAGACCGACCGCGCCCAGGCCGAAGCCGCCGTTAGGGATATGTGCGAAAAGCTGTTGGCCAACACCGTTATCGAGAATTATGCAATTGAACTGCGCACATGATCGGCACGGCCTTTCGGGCGCGGTAAAGAATTCGTAAACACTTCCAGCACAAATTTTCCGCCGGTGCGATTCCATCCGGCCTCAGGTCCTTCAGATGCTTAAAACCTTATCCCTTTCCGTGCTTTTCATCCTCGCCATGGGCCTTATGATCGCCGCCTATGCGTCGCTGCCGGTCTAGCGGCAGCGCGCGAGTGGGAACCGGTTTTCCGAAAAAGCGATGCGGCCACAATGAGATAGAGCGGCGAAGCGGCTCAACCTGAGCGTGCGCTCGTATTAGGCGCCCTGCCCCGCGCCCTTGCCTTCGTTCGTCGCCGAACCCTCTGTCGGGCGCGCCTGCAAGTCGCCGAAGTCGAAAAGGCGCGGATCGAGCAGATGGCCGGGGCGGACATTGCCCAGGGCGCGGATCATCACGTCCTTGCGGCCGGGCATGCGGCGTTCGATATCCTCGAGCATCTGCTTCATCGCCACGCGTTCGAGCCCGTCCTGGGAGCCGCACAGGTTGCACGGGATAATCGGGAAGCGCATGGCCTCGGCGAATTTCATGAGATCGTTCTCGGCGCAATAGATCAGCGGCCGCAGGACTTCGACATCGCCCTCGTCGTTCAACAGCTTGCCCGGCATGGCGGCGAGCTTGCCGCCATGGATGAGGTTCATGAAGAAGGTTTCGAGACTGTCTTCACGGTGATGCCCGAGCACCAGGGCCGAACACCCCTCCTCCCGCGCGATGCGATAGAGATGCCCGCGCCGCAAACGCGAGCACAGCGAGCAATAGGTCGCGCCTTCCGGCAGTTTGTCGGTAACGATCGAATAGGTATCGCGGTAGTCGATGCGGTGCGCGACGTCGATGGCAGAAAGATAGTCCGGCAGCACCTGTTTGGGGAAGCCGGGCTGGCCCTGGTCGAGATTGACCGCCAGCAGATCGACCGGCAGCAGGCCCCGCCATTTGAGATCGAGCAGCACGGCCAGGAGGCCGAAGGAATCCTTGCCGCCCGAAAGCGCCACGAGCCAGCGGGCGCCGGGACAGACCATGCCGAAGGTTTCGATGGCTTGGCGGGCGTTGCGGATCAGCCGTTTTCTCAGCTTGTTGAAGCCGACCGTCTTCGGCGCTTCGGCAAACAACGGATGGGCACTGTCCGTCTCGGAAGGGTCATCGACATCGGCAAGGGCAGTCATTGCGGCTCCGGCATGCTGGAGACGCGGTGATAGCGCGGAACGGCGCCGGGCACAAAGTCCATAAAAAAGAAGGGCGGCGGGCCGAGTGGGAGGGAGGAGTGTCTCCGGCCTGCCGCCCCGAAGGACGTGTCGTGTCGTGCCGTGTCGATGCGGGGCGGAGCCAGGAGAGCGAAACCCGATCCCCGCAGAGCGGGTTGTTTATCGCCGCCTCGGCTTGCCACGACGTCAAATGCGACTCGCCTATTAATCTCAATATTAGATTTAATGCAAGGTCGGTTTGGACCGGTTTTGTCGGAACCGGGCGTTTCTCCCGGCGTCAAACGCCGGCTCACTTGGCGGTGTGCGCGCTTGCGGGCACCATGGTGTGTCGATTAGATGACGTTGTCGTCTGTCTTGAATCCTTCCAGGGAGACCTGCCGCCGTGTTTCGTTCGTTTTTCCCCGAACCGCGCATCTTTTTCCCCGCCGCCGTATTGTGGCTCGCGATTGCCCTGCTCGGCTGGTTCACAATTGGCGACGGCCTCCGCGCCGTCATCAGCATCGATCGGTTCACAAGTCCGGCCATCTGCAACCCCGATCAGGCTGCCGAGATCAAGGCGGCGCAAGCCGCGTCGGAAGAGGGAAGCACTGGAGACGGTGCGACGCTGGCGACACCAGAATCGGGGGCGACTGCAACGCCCAACACCACAAACCTCCCCGACTGCCTGGTCGAGGACGCTAACTTCCTGAATGGGGCCAAGATCTGGCAATACGAATACATCATCCTGAGCGCTATTATTTTCTGCGTATTCTGGTATTTTTACAAACGCAACGAATGGTACATGTGGTCTGTGGTTGGTTCTGCCGGAATACTTCTGGTTATCTACTTCAACGTGCAGGTCGATGCTTTCATCAATGACTGGTCCGGCACCTTCTTCAACATGGTGCAGATGGCACTGTCGCAACCCGGTTCCGTTGATCCGGGAGAATACTATACTCAGGTAATCCTCATTTTTGCGGTCTTGCTGCCAAACATCCTCGTTCTTGTGCTACTAGCCTTCTATACATCGCATTACGTATTTCGCTGGCGCAAGGCGATGAACAATTACTACATGACCTACTGGCAGACCATTCGTACAACGGAAGGCGCGGCGCAGCGGGTGCAGGAAGACACAATGCGCTTTGCGTCGATCGTCGAGGATCTCGGCACCAGTTTCTTCAGTTCCCTGATCACCCTGGCGGTGTTCCTGCCCATCCTGTGGGCGCTGTCGGTCAACATCACGCATCTGCCGCTGCTGGAGCAGGTGCCGGGCAGCCTTGTCTGGGTCGCCCTGCTCGCTGCGGCGCTCGGGACGGTGCTTCTGGCTGGAGTCGGGGTCAAGTTGCCCGGACTGAACTTTCAGAACCAGTTGGTGGAAGCGGCCTATCGCAAGGAGCTGGTCTATGGCGAGGACGACGCGGCGCGGGCTGAACCGCTGACCGCCCGAGAGCTCTTCGCAAAGGTGCAGAAGAACTATTTCCGGCTCTATTTTCACTACACCTATTTCAACCTGGCCCGGTACGGCTACCTGTCGGTCGCCGGCTACATCCCGCTACTCGCGTTGTCGCCCTCGATCCTTGCCGGCGCCCTGACGCTCGGTCTTTACCAGCAGGTGCAATTGGCTTTCGGCCAGGTGTCGACTTCGTTCCAGTTCTTTGCCCGGGCGTGGTCGACCATCGTCGAACTCCTTTCGGTTCACAAGCGTCTGGTGCATTTCGAAAGATCGATCCCTGCGGGCGCACCTCCGGCCCATGTCGAGATGACGGTCGGCGTCGTGTGATCTCCGGCGCAACGAAAAAGGCCGCCCCGAGAGGCGGCCTTTTCATATTCGGTTTGATAGCTGATTAGCGCGAATAGAATTCGATGACGAGGCTCGGTTCCATCTGAACCGGATAGGGCACGTCGCCGAGATTGGGCGTGCGCTGGTAGGTGGCGACCATCTTGTTGTGATCGACCTCGATATAGTCCGGCACGTCGCGTTCGGCGAGATGGACGGACTCAAGCACCAGGGCCATCTGCTTGGAGCGTTCCTTGACCTCGATGACATCGCCCGGCTTGCACGAATAGGAGGCGATATTGACCTTGTTGCCATTGACGGTGACATGGCCGTGATTGACGAACTGGCGGGCCGCAAAGACCGTCGGCACGAACTTGGCGCGGTAGACGATGGCATCGAGACGGCTTTCCAAAAGGCCGACCAGCAATTCGCCGGTGTCGCCGCGCTGGCGCGAGGCCTCGACATAGTAGCGATGGAAGGCCTTTTCCGAGATCGAGCCGTAATAGCCCTTGAGCTTCTGCTTGGCCCGCAATTGCAGGCCGAAGTCGGAGAGCTTGCCCTTGCGGCGCTGGCCGTGCTGGCCCGGTCCATAGGCGCGGATGTTGAGCGGGCTCTTGGGCCGGCCCCAGATGTTTTCGCCGAGACGGCGGTCGATTTTGTGCTTGACGCTATGGCGCTTCGACATCGCGTGTCCTTTCAAGAGACGCTCGGGACAGCGCGCGCCTAAACAAAAGGCCCGATCCGCGTGTCCCACCACAAATTTCGCGGCATTGCCCGCGCCCACCGGCGGACCGGCGGCGCGCACCGCGAAGGTGAAGGATCCGCGCCCTCCTCTGTTTCCTCTCGCGAGAAAACCGACAGACTCCCCCTTGAGGAAATCCCGGGTGCGCCTGATGGCCCGCAAGGGCCGTCAGGTTGAGCGGGTTCTATGGCGCAGGCAGGACGGTGTCAAGCATAAGCCACAATCTGCACGGAGCAATACTTTACTCGGAGTGTCCAAAAATGCCGCAACGCCGCGTCGCCAGACCAAGCCAGTTCGCCCGCGTCTTGGCGGCGCTGGCATTCGGCCTGGCGCTGTTGGCGCTATCGGCGAACGTCGCTGGCGTTGCCGCAGCGGCACCGAGCCAGGCCGCGTCCGTCATTCAGGCCCTCGATCACACGCATTGTCCCAAGGATATGGGGCAGACCGCAAAGCCTTGTGCCGCGTGCTGCAGCTCGGCCTGCCTCGCCTTCGTCGCGACCGACGCAACGCCGTTGCCGGTCGACGGAGCGCCCGTCGCCGGCTACTGGCGCATAGGCATGTCGTTCACCTCCTACCTTGTCGATCCTCCGGAAGAGCCGCCGAAGCCTTTTGCCTGAGTCTGTTTCGCAGCTCAATTTCCGGAGAAAAGAATGACGATCACCCGACTTGCCGCCCTTGGCGGCTGCCTTGCGGTTCTGGCCCTTGCCGCCGCGCCGGCCCTTGCCGAAGACCTGCCGGACATTTGCGGTTCCGTGCCGGAGATGGACCATCCAATGATGTCGCAAGTGCCGATTTCGTCCGACGAAGCGCATGCAGCGCTGATGCAGTCGATGACGAGCATGAGCGGCATGGGCGTCGGCATGATGGCCGAGGACATCGACGACGCCTTCATCTGCGGCATGATTCCGCATCACCAGGGGGCTATCGACATGGCCAAGGCTGTCCTGGACTATGGCGACGATCCCTGGGTCAAGCAGTTGGCCCAGACGATCATCGACGCCCAGACCGCCGAGATCGCGGCGATGCGCGACTGGCTCGCCAGGCAATAGAAACCCGCGCGGGGCGGACCTAGGACCGCCCCGCGCGCCGAAACCGTTGTCCCGCGCCTCAGACGAGGCCCGGATTGAGCCCGAGATAGACCGAAAAGATCACAAGGGTCACCACCGTCGACACGGCGAGGACGTTGGTGACATAGGCCTTGTCGCCGGCGCTGGCCGTCTGCATGAAGACCGGGATGATGAAGGATGGCGGCAGGATCATCAGCGAGAAGAACGCCACCTGGAACGGCTGGCCGAGCCCGAACACGCCGGCAATGACGAAATGATTGAGGATGAGCGCCGCCGGCACGATGATCGCGTAGCGCAGGCCGACCACGAACAGCACTTCGCGAAGGCCCTCGCGGCGGATGGACGTGCCATAGCCGACGATGATGAGGATGATCGGTACCGCCATGGCGATCAAAAGCGTCATCACCTGATAGACGCTGGACACGACCGGCGCGGTCTTGATGGTCTCCGACAGGCCGAGGGCATTGAGCACGATGCCGCCGACCAGGCCGATGATCACCGGCGAGGTGACGAACAGCTTTAAAATGGTCGAGGGCCGGCTGGCGCCGTCGCGCAGAACCATCAGCAGCGGCACATAGACGAACCAGATGAAGAACTCGTGGCTGAGGTCGACGATGGCGATATAGCCCATATTGCCGAAGCCATAGGCGGCACCGAACAGCGACACGCCGAGCATGCCGTATTCGAAGCCGGTCAGCATGAACGGGAAATAGGGCCGGTTCGGCGCCAGTCGCCTGCCGAGCCAGCGCCCGAGCACCAGCAGCGCAAGGCAGATCGCGGCGACGAGCACGAAGACGCCGGCATAGGCCGGCTGGAAGTCGAGGTCGAGAAAAACGGTGAACAGGACGCTGGGCAGGACCAGCGTCACGACGAGTGTCTTCAAATCCTCGACGGTCGCGGCCGTGATGACGGAAAAGACCCGCAAGCCGACGCCGATGGCGATGAGCAGGAGAATGGGCAGGGCCTGGGTGAGAACGGACATGAAAACCGCCTTGTTTGGCTCGTCCTGGAACGGCGCGGGTTCAAGTGGAACCGCTTGGTCGCTCCGTCATTGTGATCGCATCGTCTTCTCGCCTCCAATCGTGCCACTGGCACGATTGGCCAAAGGACGGTTCGAAGTGCGCAAAACCGGGCCCCACTTGTGCGCACGATGCTCTTGCGCCTAGACGCCGCGCCTGTCGATGCGGCGCTGTTTCCGCATGGACGGGAAGATGGCCGACCACAGGCCCGCCACCATCATGGTTCCGGCGCCGCCGATAGCGACGGCGAAGACCGTGCCCCATCTGGCGGCGACGAGCCCGGCGCGGAACTCGCCGAGTTCGTTGGAGGCGCCGATGAACACGGCGTTGACGGCCGAGACGCGGCCGCGCACCTGGTCCGGCGTCCACAACTGAATGAGGGTTTCGCGCAGGACGACGCTGACCATGTCGAACGCTCCCATGAGCAGAAGCGCCCCGATCGAAAGCCAGACCGCGGTCGAGACGCCGAAGACGACGGTGAACAGGCCGAACAGCGCCACGCAGACCAGAAGGATGTGTCCGGCATGATCGCGCACCGGAAAGCGCTGCAGGTACAGCGCCATGGCGATGCCGCCGATCCCCGGCGCGGCGCGCAAGAGGCCAAGTCCGAGCGGGCCGACCTCGAGAATGTCGCGGGCATAGACCGGCAGCAGCGCTACGGCGCCGCCGAGCAGCACGGCGAACATGTCGAGCGAGATGGCGCCGAGCACGATCTTTTCGCGCCAGATGTAACGGAAGCCGGCCAGGAGCGTTTCGAGCGTCTTGGTCTCGCCGCGCCGCGCCTGCGGGGGCTTCGGGATCGACAGGATCAGGAAGCCGGCAATGCTCATCAAGACGGCCGCCGTGCCGTAGGCGGCGCCCGGGGCGATGCCGTAGAGCAACCCGCCGATGGCCGGGCCGACGATATTGGCCGATTGCCAGGCGGTGGCGTTGAGCGTCAGGGCGTTGCCGAGTGCCTCGGGTGGCACCAGATTGGGGGCGAGCGAGGACGCCGCCGGCGCGATGAAGGCGCGGGCGGTGCCGATCATGACCAGCGCCACATAGATCGGCCAAATCTCCATGATGTGACCAAAGGCGGTGAGCAGGAGAATTCCGGCGCAGATCACCTCGACGCCAAGGCAGACCGCCATGATCAGCCGGCGCGGAAAGGTGTCGGCGGCCAGACCGGTGACCAGGACCAGCACAAGCGCCGGCAGGAACTGGGCCAGACCGACATAGCCCAGAAACAGGGGATTGCGGGTGATGTCGTAGATCTGCCAGCCCACGGCCACCGAAATGATGTTGGCGGCAAAGGGCGCCGCGGCGCTGGCGAACCAGAACAGCCGATAGCTCCTGTAGTGAAGGGCCTTGTCGGACAGGGGCGTCCGGCCGGTTTCGGCGGTCATCTGGCTGGTCTGCGGCGGGTGCGGGGACAAACCTGTGCCACGGCGGCCGCCGGGCGTCAAAACCTATTCGTCCGACGCCTTGCCCCTGCCGCGCCGCGGCAGCCCCCTGCCCGGCTTGTCATAAAGGTGCCGGCGGTCGAGCGCGGCGAGGATGCCGCGCAATGTGCGGACCTCCTGGTCGGAAAAGCCGGCCTTGCCGAGCATGGTCCTGAGATTGATGATGAAGGTCGGGCGCTTTTCCGGCGTCTTGAAGAATCCCGAGCGGTCGAGCGCCTCCTCGAGCTGCAGGTACATGCCCCTCAATTCGTCCTTGCTGGCAAGGCTTGCTGCCGGGCTCGAAACGGGCAGCGCCGCCTGGGTCGTCTCGCGCCGCCATTCATAAGCGGTCACGAGCACCGCCTGGGCGATGTTGAGCGAGGCGAAGGCCGGATCGACCGGCAAGGTGACGATGGCGTCGCACAACGCCACTTCCTCGTTGTAGAGGCCCCATTTCTCGCGCCCGAACACCATCCCGGCCCGCTGCGCGGACCCGATATGGCGGGCGAGGCGCCGCGCCGCCTCGTCGGGGCCGATCACCTCATGCGCCAGTTCGCGGCGGCGCGCTGTCGTCGCATAGACCAGCGACAGGTCGGCGATCGCCTCGGCCAGCGTGTCGAACACCCTGATGCGATCGACGACGTGGTCGGCGCGCGAGGCGGCGGCGCGGGCCTTGTCGTTGGGCCAGCCGTCGCGCGGCGCGACGAGCCGCAGGTCCCACAGGCCGAAATTGGCCATGGCGCGGGCGGCGGTGCCGATATTCTCGCCCAGTTGCGGTTCGCACAGGATGATTGCCGGCGCCGGATCGAAATTCATGGGCTGGGTGCGGTCGGTGCCGGCCATCAGGATGCCGGCCCGTTTTTCGCCCGCCATTCGTGTTCGAGAATGGCGTAATAATATTCCTCGTCCCAGCCGCCCTTGAACAGCGCGTGCTCGCGGAAATGCGCCTCGCGGCGCATGCCGAGCTTTTCCATCAGCTTGTAGGACGCCGGGTTGCGCGCGTCGCAACGCCCGAAAATGCGGTGCAAGGCGTAGTGTTCGAACCCGAGATCGATCAACGCCCCGACCGCCTCGAAACCATAGCCCTGGCGCTGGACGTCCGGATGGAGCGAGAAACCGATCTCCCCCTGCCGCGCCTCGAGATCGCGAAAGCCGAGAAAGACGTCGCCAATCAACCGGCCGCTCGATTTCAGCACGACACCGAGTTCGAGATGTCGGCCCTCCTCACCGTCGAGCGTCATCCAGTCGGCGAGCTTTTCGGCGACCTTGTCGCGGTCCATGGGCTCCCAGAACTGGTATTGCGCCACCTCCGGCAAGCTCAGGAACGCATGAAGCGCCTCGAAATCATCCAGCAGCAAACGGCGCAGGATCAGGCGGTCGGTGACGATGGGATACAAGGCGGACATGGTTCAATTCGCGGTGGGATGCGGGCGCGCCCTGTGATGGACAATCCTTCGGCGCGGTTCAAGCACAAATGAATTGCCGCCCCGCCGCGACCATGCCAGTTTCCGCCGACCAAGCGGAGGACGACATCATGCAGGCGAGCGGACACTGCCAATGCGGCGCGGTCAGCTTCACGGTTTCCGAAGAACCCGTGCGCATGGCGCAATGCCATTGCGAGGACTGCCGGCGCACCACCGGCACCGGACACAACGCCCAGGCCTTTTTCAACCGAAGCGCCGTGACCATTTCGGGCGAGACCAAGAGCTACCAGAATTTCGCCGATAGCGGCAGCCGCCGCACGCGACACTTCTGTCCGGTCTGCGGCTCGCGGCTGTTCTCCGAAAATGCCAAGGCGCCCGACATGCTCGGCATTTCGGTCGGCGCCTTCGACACTTCCGACTGGTTCCGGCCCGCCATGACGGTCTGGTTCTCCAAAAAGCCGGCCTGGTTCCCGGTCGATCCGTCCGTGCCGACCAAGGACTGAGCCATGGCGACCGATCTCGCCGTCGTCGAACTGGCCGACCGCATTCGCGCCGCGCTCGCCGACAGGCCCGGCATTGTCGAAAAGAAGATGTTCGGCGCCATGGCCTTCATGATCGACGGCAACATGCTGGTGGCGCCGATGAAGGGCGGCAATCTCCTGGTCCGCGTCGGCAAGCACGCCCATGACGCCGCCCTCGCCCGCCCCGGCGCGCAGCCCATGACCATGGGCGACAGGACCATGTCCGGTTTCGTCGAGGTCGGGGGCGACGTGCTCGAGGATGATGCGGCACTCGAAGAATGGATCGCCCGCGCCGACGCCTTCGTCGCGACCCTGCCGCCAAAGTAGAGCGTAGTACTCCTCTACCACCCCCTTGTCATTGCTGCATGACATAATCGCCGCTTGGCTTGTCAAGGGAGGGTGAGATGAGCGCAAAGAAAATCCTGATGATCTGCGGCGATTTCGGCGAAGACTACGAAACCATGGTGCCGTTCCAGGCACTGTTGGCGATCGGACACAGTGTTCATGCCGTCTGCCCGGACAAGAAGGCCGGCGACACCATCGCCACCTCGATCCACGATTTCGAGGGCGACCAGACCTATTCTGAAAAACGCGGCCACAATTTTGCTCTCAACGCGACATTCGCCGAGGTCAGGCCCGAAAGCTACGATGCCCTTTGCATCCCCGGCGGTCGTGCCCCGGAATATCTGAGGCTCAACCCGGCGGTGATCGCGGCCGTGAGGCACTTCTTTGACACCAACAAGCCGGTCGCTGCCATCTGCCATGGCGCCCAGATTCTCGCCGCCGCCGGCGTTTTGTCCGGGCGCACCTGTTCGGCCTATCCGGCTTGCGGCCCCGAGGTGACGCTGGCCGGCGGGCACTATGCCGAAATCCCGGTCACCGAGGCGGTGACCGACGGCAATCTCGTCTCGGCCCCGGCCTGGCCGGCCCATCCGGCCTGGATCGCCCAGTTTCTTGCCGTTCTCGGAACAAGGATCACGCACGCGTGATCGCTGCGACCATCGATCGGTCTGGACAAGCGTGGGCCGCCAAGCCCACGCTTGCCGTTCGCGCATCTGGATCTGGGAGGGATTGAGCATGTGCAGGCTGTTCATCGGCGCCGATCCTGACCAGTGGGACGCGAGCACGCGCTCACTTCGGCTCGACGGCTATGTCACCTCGGTCAGGCTCGAAAGGTTCTTCTGGGCCGTGCTTGAGGACATTGGTGCCCGCGACGGATTGAGTCTCGGCCAACTCCTTGCCAGGCTCTATGCCGAATCCCTCGAGGAAGGCCGCGACATCGACAATTTCGCCTCGTTCCTCAGGGTGTGTTGCGGACGTTATCTCGACCTGCAACTGACCGGTGACATCCCCACCGATGGCGGCGCGCCGATCAGCGGTCTCGACGCCGAGGGAATTCTCGCTCGCGAACGGGCGCGGCGCGACGGACGCGCTAGCGTCGTGCCGGAGAGCGGCGGCGCCTCACCCGTCGCAAACTGACTTCCGGAACTCGAATTCGGTCGACTTCGCCGAAGCCTTTGCGCTTCTCGTGCTTGGTGCTATAGGGGCGCGACATTTTCACCCGGCACGAGGCGGAGCACCATTTCATGAGCAAGATCAAAGTCGCGAATCCGGTCGTCGAACTCGACGGCGACGAGATGACACGGATCATCTGGCAGGCGATCAAGGACAAGCTGATCACCCCCTTTCTCGACATCGATCTGCATTACTACGATTTGAGCGTCGAGAATCGCGACTTGACCGACGACCAGGTGACCGTCGATTCCGCCCATGCCATCGCCAAATACGGCGTCGGGGTCAAATGCGCCACCATCACCCCGGACGAGGCCCGCGTCGAGGAATTCGGCCTCAAGAAGATGTGGAAGTCGCCCAACGGTACCATCCGCAACATTTTGGGCGGCGTCATCTTCCGCGAGCCGATCATCTGCCGCAACGTGCCGCGCCTCGTCCCCGGCTGGACCCAGCCGATCATCGTCGGCCGCCACGCTTTCGGCGACCAATACAAGGCCACCGATTTCCGCTTTCCGGGCGCCGGCACGCTGACCATCAAGTTCACCGGCGAGGATGGACAGGTCATCGAGCACGAGGTCTACAAGGCACCGGGCCCCGGCGTCGCCATGGCCATGTACAATCTCGACGAGTCGATCCGCGATTTCGCCCGCGCCTCGCTCAACTACGCCTTGCAGCGCGGCGTGCCCTGCTACATGTCGACCAAGAACACTATCCTCAAGGCCTATGACGGCCGCTTCAAGGACATCTTCCAGGAGGTCTACGAAGCCGAGTTCGAGGCCGGGTACAAGGCCAAGAAGATCTGGTACGAGCATCGCCTCATCGACGACATGGTCGCCGCCTCGCTCAAATGGTCGGGCGGCTATGTCTGGGCCTGCAAGAATTATGACGGAGACGTGCAGTCCGACACCGTGGCGCAGGGCTTCGGCTCGCTCGGCCTGATGACCTCGGTGCTAATGACGCCAGACGGCAGGACCGTCGAGGCGGAAGCGGCGCACGGCACCGTCACCCGCCACTACCGCCAGCACCAGCAGGGCAAGGCGACTTCGACCAATTCGACCGCCTCGATCTTTGCCTGGACGCGTGGCCTCGCCCACCGGGCCAAGCTTGACGACAATGCCGAACTGAACCGCTTTGCCGAAACGCTGGAAAAAACCGTGATTGCCACCATCGAGGCCGGCCAGATGACCAAGGACCTGGCGCTTCTGGTTGGTCCCGACCAGGAATGGCTGTCGACGATCGGTTTTCTCGATGCCATCGCCGCCAATCTCGACACGGCCATGGCCTGAACCCGGCCTTCCACCGGCGAATGCACAAGGCGCCCGCGGCCGCCTTTTCTTTCACTCGGCGCATTCCTGACCGCAACGCGACGCTTTGTCTGCTGTGTTCGGCACCTTGGCACTGGACGCGGCATGCCACTTTTCGCTATGGCGGATATGGACGCGATTTTCCTTTCATTTCCGGCGGCGGTGCACATGGCTCACACGGAAACGGCTCCGCCCGTGTCGAAAACCTTCGACCTGCCGGAATTCGACCACGTGGACTGCTCCAGCGGACTTCGTGCCGTCGTCAGTCCGGGCAGCGGACAATCGGTGCGCCTCGAGGCCGGGAACCGGCAATTGCTCGAGCGGATCAAGGTGGAGGTCGTCGCGCGCACCTTGCGCGCCAGGCATGGCGGCAACCCGCTGGGCGCGTTTATTGCCGGTTCGGTTTTCAACCTCGCCCGCGAGGCCACGCTTTTTGTGACATTGCCGGTGCTGAGCGGTGTCACGGCGGCAACCGGCGCCAATGTCACGATCGATGTCGCACTCGGCGAGACGTTCGCCGCCGTCGTCTCGACCGGCGCCGTGCTGACCGTCGCCGCCACCAAGGCCGACGATGTCAACCTCGTCGCGACCACAAGCGGCATCATCGAAATCGGCGGTGCCTGCGACAGGCTGGACATCAGGTGTTCGAGCGGCGGCCGCATTTCCGCCGTCGAGCTTGCCGCCACGGAGATGAAGATCGAGGCCGCGGGCGGCGCCGTCGTCGAGGCGACGGCCCTCGAACGGGTTTCCGGCCATGTGCGCAACGGCGCCAATGTCACGCTGAACGGGCGGCCCGGAATCGTCGAGGTCGGCAGGAGCAGCGGCGGAACCCTGACCATTTGCTAGCTCATGGTGTGAGGTGGGCGTATTTCAAGGGCATGCGGCGCGTCGTATTGACCGTTTCGTGCTCTTGCGTCGATGAGGTTGGCTGCCGATTTGCAGGCCGATACCGAAACCGATGGGGCTCATCATGCGCAAATCCGTACTTGCCGCGAGCGCGGCGCTTTCCCTCCTGGCGGCGACCGGCGCCCTGGCCGAATCCCGCAGCTACGACCTCGACAGCTTCGACAAGGTCGCCATAGCCACTGGGCTCACCGCCGTCATCACCCGGGGCGAATCGCAGTCGCTGCGCATCGAGACCAAGCGCAATGGCGTGCTCGACCAGATCGATCTCGACGTGCGCAACGGCGAATTGCGGGCCAGGCGCCATACCAACCTGCTCGACATCATCTTCTCCGGCGGCTTGCTGAACATGATGCATTTCGACAACGACGCGACGCTCTACATCACCCTGCCGAACCTTTCGGGCGTGTCGGCCTCCTCGGGCGCTTCGGTCGAGGCCGATCTGATTGAGGGCGAAGCGGCCACGCTCGACGCTTCGTCGGGCGCCCGCATCGACATCGCCAAGGTCGAAGTCGGAACCCTGTCGCTCGCCGCCAGCAGCGGCGCCGGCATCGAACTGGCCGGCACCTGCGACACGGCCGCGATCGAGGTGTCGAGCGGCGCCAGCATTCGCGCTGGCGAGCTGTCGTGCAAGGATGTCGATGTCGATGGATCGAGCGGCGCCTCGGCTTCGTTCCAGGCCGAGGGCCGCGTCACCGGTTCATTGAGCTCGGGCGCCAGCGTCCGGCTCGGCGGCACCCCGGAATCGGTCAATGTCGAATCCTCGAGCGGCGGCAGCCTGCGCATGCAATAGACGCGAGGCTTTCTCGGCATTCAGAGGGCGGCCGGCGCGCCGCCCTTTTCACGTTTGTCGCGGGTCCGTCGATTTGTTGCCGCACTTGCCGGCGAACGCTCGCATGCTCTTTTTTGGGAAGACCATGCGCCTGTTCGTCCGTCTGCTCGCCGCCTTTGGGTTTTTTGTCGTCGCGGTGCTGCTGTTCAACGCCAGTTGGTTCGCCGCGCCCAATCCGGAGGCGAAACTGCGCCTGATCGCCCATCGCGGCGTCCACCAGACCTTTTCGCGCGAAAACCTCACCAACGACACCTGCACGGCGGAACGCATCCATCCGCCGCGCCACGATTTTCTCGAAAACACCGTCGCTTCGGCACAGGCCGCCTTCGATAGCGGCGCCGACATCGTCGAATTCGACATCGCGCCGACGCGCGACGGACGAGTGGCGATATTCCACGACTGGACCATCGACTGCCGCACTGAAGGCACGGGCGCCACGCGCGATTTCAGCCTCGCCGAATTGCAGGCGCTCGACATCGGCTATGGCTACACGGCGGACGGCGGCATTACCTTCCCCTTCCGAGGCCGGAATATCGGCCCGATGCCGGAATTGGCCGACATGCTCGACGGCGCGAAAGGCGGACGGTTTCTGGTCAATTTCAAGAGTAATGACCCGGGGGAAGCCGACATGCTCGCGGCCCGCCTCGCCGAACGGCCGGACTGGCGCGTCCGCATCTGGTCGGCCTATGGCGGCCAGCCGCCTTCAGACCATATCAACGCCCTCGTCCCCGGCCTGCAGGCCTATGGCGCTCCGGCGGCAAAGACCTGCCTGATCGATTACCTGCTCTATGGCTGGACCGGCTACGTGCCCCCGGCCTGTCGCGATACCAAAATCATCGTGCCGGCCAATTACGCTCCCCTGCTCTGGGGCTGGCCCCATCGCTTCGGCGAACGCATGCGCGCCGTTGGCAGCGAAATCATCCTGCTCGGCCCCATGGCGCTTTCGGACGCCGGTACCGCCGGCATTGACAGCATCGAGGAACTGAATCTGATCCCGGCGCATTTCGACGGCTATGTGTGGACAAACCGCATCGAGGTCATCGGCCCGGCGCTCGGTCGCGGCATGGCGCCCGCCGGCATCGACGGTTGACACCGGCCTGTCGGAACGGGCGCGACAGCTCGGTCACCACGCGCCCTTTCCCGCGCGTTTCGCCCCCCGGCTAGTCGGATGCGCCGCGCGCCGGTGCTGGCTCCACTTCATGCCACAGCGGCTAACCCCGGAGCCGCAATCGCGATTGCGGTCCCGCGGCGGGGCGCCATCGGGCGTGATTTGTGTCGACGTTGCGGGGAGAAGGGATTATCGTTAACGCCGCTCCCTCCGTTTCGGTCTCGTTTCAATGCCTGTCGGCGTTTATTTTGGGCTCGCCGCCTATAGCGTCTACGCCTATGGCGATGCCCTGATTAAAAGTCTCGGCGCCGGCGTCAACCCGTTCCTGATCGCCTTTTGGACGGCGCTGTTTTCGATGCTGCCGGTGGTTCTCACGCGGCCGAAATCCGAGCGCCTGCGCGACATGTTCCGGTCCGAAGCACCCAAGCGCCTTCACCTCCGCGGCATCTTGAGTTTCGTCGCGGTTTTGTGCGTGGTCTATTCATTCACCCACATCCCGCTCGCCGAAGCCTATGCGCTCCTGTTCATGACGCCGGTGTTCTCGACCGTGCTGTCGGTGATCGTGCTCAAGGAAAAAATGACGCCGGGACGCTGGGCCGGGCTGGCGCTCGGCTTCGCCGCGGTTGTGCTGGTGGTTCGGCCGGGCTTTCGCGAGTTGCAGCTCGGACACATCACCGCCTTGTCGGCGACAGTGCTGGCCGCGATCGTCTCGATCATCCTCAGACAGGTGTCGCAGACCGAAAAGCGCATCACCATCATCGGCTACTCGGTGAGCTATGCGCTGGTTCTCAATGCCGTCGCCATGGCCGGCCTCGGCCTGCAATTCGCTCCGACACCGATGCAGATGCTGACGCTCGCCGCCGTCGGCACCATTGGCGGCTTCGGCAATGTGCTGATCATCCAGGCGGCAAAGAATGCGCCGATGGCCTGGGTGGCGCCGACCCAGTACATCCAGATCGTCTGGGCGGTGACTTTGGGGGCGCTGGTCTTTGCCGAAATTCCGGGACCGTTCACCCTTGTGGGGCTGCTGATCATGGCCCTTTCCGGCTATCTGTGCTTCCCCTCGGGCGGCAATCGCAGCCCGGTCGGCGGCTTCGCCTTCCTGTCGGCGCCGCGCCGGTTCTGGCGGCGCAACAGCACCGCTTCGGTCGCTGGCGCCGAGGCCGACGCACCCGGCGAAAAGGCCGCGGACGCTTCGGAGGTCCGGCGTCAGGCCGACTGAAGCGCGGCGCGAATGGCGGCGATCGCCTCGATCGCCTTGGTGCCGTCCGGCCCGCCGGCCTGGGCCATGTCGGGCCGCCCGCCGCCGCCCTTGCCGCCAAGCAGTTCGGAACCGACACGCACCAGATCGACAGCCGAGTATCTTGCAATCAGGTCGTCTGTGACCCCGACAGCGATGGCGGCCTTGTTGTCCTCGGTCACGCCGATCATGGCGACGACGCCGGAGCCGATCTGCTTTTTGGCACTGTCGATCATGCCGCGCAGGTCCTTGGGCGCCAGGCCTTCGACGACGCGACCGACAAAGGCGATGCCGCCGACCGTCTCGGGGCCTTCCGGCGCGCTGGAACCGCCGCCGCCAAGCGCCAGTTTCTGGCGGGCCTCGGAGAGCTGGCGTTCGAGCTGGCGGCGTTCTTCGAGCAGCGCTTCGATGCGCGGCAGCGCATCCTTGGGTGCCACCTTGAGAACGCCGGCTATCGCCTTCAACTCGGCTTCCTGTTCGGCGAAGTGGCGCCGCGCGCCTTCGGCCGTCAGGGCTTCGATGCGGCGAACGCCGGCGGCGACCGAAGTTTCCTGCACGACGCTGACGACGCCGATCTCGCCGGTACGCCGGACATGGGTGCCGCCGCACAACTCCATCGAATAGGTCTTGCCGGCCTTGTCGCCCTCGCGGGCCGTGCCCATGGTCACGACGCGCACCTCGTCGCCGTATTTTTCGCCGAACAGCGCCATGGCGCCGGCGGCCCGGGCGTCGTCCACCGCCATCAGCCGCGTCTCGACCGGCGCGTCCTGCAGGACGATGGCGTTGGCGAGGCGTTCGACCTCGGCGATCTCTGCGTTCGACATGGACTTTGTGTGCGAGAAATCGAAGCGCAACCGGTCCGGCGAAACCAGCGAGCCTTTTTGCGCCACATGGGTGCCGAGCACCTGCCTCAGCGCCTCGTGCAACAGATGGGTCGCCGAATGGTTGGCGCGAATGGCGGTACGACGGGCGTGATCGACGGTCAGGGCCAGCGGCGCGCCGATAAGGACCAGGCCTTCCACCACCTTGACCTTGTGGGCGAAGACGCCGCCAGCGGGCTTGCTGACCTCCAGCACGTCCAGCACCACGCCCTCGCCGGACATGGTGCCGGTATCGCCGACCTGGCCGCCGCTTTCGCCATAGAACGGCGTCTGGTTGAGGATGACGAAGCCCTCCTCGCCCGGGCCGAGGCTCTCGACCTCGGCACCATCGCGCACCAGCGCCGTGACGGCGCCCTCGGCGTCCTCGGTCTCGTAGCCGAGGAACTCGGTCGGCCCCGCCCGGTCGGCAATGGCGAACCAGACTTCGGCCGAGGCTGCCTCGCCCGAGCCGGCCCAGTTTTTGCGCGCCTCTGCGCGCTGGCGCGACATGGCCTGATTGAAACCGTCGGTGTCGACCTTGATGTCGCGGGTCCTTAAGGCATCCTGGGTCAGATCGAGCGGGAACCCGAAGGTATCGTAGAGCTTGAAGGCCGTCTGGCCGTCGAGAATGTCACCGGGCTGGAAGCCGGTGGTCTCCTCCTCGAGGATGGCGAGGCCGCGCCCAAGTGTCTTGAGGAAGCGCTCCTCCTCGAGCCGTACCGTCTCGGCGATCATCGACTGCCCCGACCCGAGCTCGGGATAGGCCTGGCCCATTTCCGTAACCAGGGTCGGCACGAGGCGATGGATCACCGGCTCGGAAGTCCCGAGCATGGTGGCGTGACGCATGGCGCGGCGCATGATGCGCCTCAACACATAGCCGCGGCCTTCATTGGACGGCAGCACACCTTCGGCGATGAGGAAGGACATGGAGCGCAAATGGTCGGCGATGACCCTGAGCGATGTCAGCGCATCGCCGGAGGTCGCCGTGCCTGTCGCATGCGCCGCCGCGTCGACCAGCGCCTTGAACATGTCGGTCTCGAAGACATTGTTGGTGCCCTGCAAGACCGACGCGAAACGTTCAAGGCCCATGCCGGTGTCAATCGAGGGGCGCGGCAGATCGGTGCGGCTGCCGTCGGCCGCCTGGTCGAACTGCATGAAGACGAGATTCCAGATCTCGATGAAGCGGTCGCCGTCCTCCTCCGGGCTGCCGGGAGGGCCGCCCCAGAACCTGTCGCCGTGGTCAAAAAAGATTTCCGAACACGGGCCGCAGGGGCCGGTATCGCCCATCGACCAGAAATTGTCCGAGGAGGCGATGCGGATGATGCGCTCGTCGGGCAGGCCGGCGATCTTTTTCCACAGGCCGAATGCCTCGTCGTCCTCGTGATAGACGGTTGCCAGTAGCCTGTCCTTGGGCAGACCGAAATCGCTTGTCAGAAGCGTCCATGCCAATTCGATGGCGCGCTCCTTGAAGTAGTCGCCGAAGGAAAAATTGCCGAGCATCTCAAAGAAAGTGAGATGGCGGGCGGTGAAGCCGACATTGTCGAGATCGTTGTGCTTGCCGCCGGCACGCACGCATTTCTGCGAGGTCACGGCTGTCTTGTACGGGCGCTTCTCGATCCCGGTAAAAACGTTCTTGAACTGCACCATGCCGGCATTGGTGAACATCAGCGTCGGGTCGTTGCGCGGCACCAGCGGGCTCGACGCCACGGGCACATGCTGGTTCCTGCCGAAAAACTCGATGAAGGTCGACCGGATGTCGTTGACGCTCGCCATAACTCGTCCTGCAAGACAAAGGGCCGCAAAAGTGCGGCCACGAGGAAATTCGACGTGCCTTGTATCGCGACGCCGGCTTCTGGTCCAGACAATCGCGGCTTGGCGCAGATAGGGTTGTGACCGAAATGACGTGTTCGGCCTAGGTTTTTGTTGTCGCATCGCTTTTGGCGCGATGCCGGCCTTCCTTGTCCTGCCCCGCACCGACGTGGCATGCCGCAATTGTCGATCAGGTTTTATGCGCCGTATGCGCGGCGGTCGGACGGGCAAGGCCCGCCTTAAAGAAAACGGGCGCCCTTGCGAGGCGCCCGAGTTGCTTTGGGAAAGCGAAATATGAAACCCGGGTCGACCGGATGCCTTATGCCGGATCAGCTGTCGCTGCCGCCGTCGTCGCCGGATTCGCCCTCGCCGCCGTCGCCGATCAGCGCCTCGGACAAGAGGCCGGAGCTTTCGCGGATACCGAGTTCGATCTGGGCGGCGATCTCCGGATTATCCTTGAGGAACTGGCGCGAATTCTCGCGCCCCTGCCCCAGCCGCTGGCTGTCAAAGGAGAACCAGGCACCGGACTTTTCGACGATGCCGGACTTGACGCCGAGATCGAGCAATTCGCCGGTCTTGGAGATGCCTTCGCCATACATGATGTCGAATTCGACCTGGCGGAAAGGCGGCGCCAGCTTGTTCTTGACCACCTTGACGCGGGTCTGATTGCCCACGACCTCCTCGCGGTCCTTGATGGCGCCGATGCGGCGAATATCGAGGCGGACCGACGAATAGAATTTCAAGGCGTTGCCGCCGGTGGTTGTTTCGGGCGAGCCGAACATGACGCCGATCTTCATGCGGATCTGATTGATGAAGATGACCATGCCCTTGGAGCGCGAGATCGAGCCGGTCAGCTTGCGCATGGCCTGGCTCATCAGGCGGGCTTGCAGGCCCGGCAGGCTGTCGCCCATCTCGCCTTCGAGCTCGGCGCGCGGCGTCAGCGCCGCAACGGAGTCGACGACCAGAACGTCGATGGCACCGGAGCGAATCAGAGTGTCGGCGATTTCAAGCGCCTGCTCGCCGGCGTCGGGCTGGGAGATCAAGAGATCATCGACCTTGACGCCGAGCTTGCGGGCATAGATCGGATCGAGAGCGTGTTCGGCATCGATGAAGGCACAGATGCCGCCGCTTTTCTGGGCTTCGGCAATGACATGCAGGGCGAGCGTGGTCTTGCCCGAGCTTTCCGGCCCGAAAATCTCGATAATGCGGCCGCGCGGCAGCCCGCCGATGCCGAGCGCGATGTCGAGGCCGAGCGAGCCGGTCGAGATCGATTCGACCTCGACCAAGGCATTCTCGCCCAAGCGCATGATCGAGCCCTTGCCGAAGCTGCGCTCGATCTGGCTCAAGGCCGCTTGCAGCGCCTTCTGCTTGTCCATTGCGCCCCCTTCGACGATCCGAAGCTGTTGTGCCGGCATCTCGTCAACCTCCTTATTTCATGTCGCCCGCCGCCGGGCAATGCATGTCCATAGCCGCGATGTCGGCTTTTCGTACCGGTATTGTTCTCATTATGTCCGCGATCTGTCAAGAACGAATGCGGAACATGTCGACGGGAAAGCAGGCTCCCGGCGAATCGGCGAACCGGAGCGGGACCAGCCCGCCGCAGCGTCCTAACGTTCGGCCAGAGTTTGCTGCATTTCCCCGTGCTCGCGTTTGCCGATAGGATAGGCAAGCGCGAACGGAATGGAGACGAAAAGGATAGAAGCGGGCACCAGGCTGACGAAGAGTCTCAGTGCCAGAAGGGCGCTATCGGGTTGCTGGGCGAACTGGAGCTGGCCGTCGACCACGGCGGGCGTGGCATAGCCGGCAAGCCCGAGCACGACGCCGGACAGGCCAAGTCCGATGCTGAGGGCGAGTTTTTGCAGGAAGACGAAGAAACCGTAGAACAGGCCTTCCTGGCGCTCACCGGTTCTGATCTCGTTGTGCTCGATGGTGTCGGGCAACATGCTCCAGGGGATAAGATAGGCCGAGCCGAGGCCTAAGCCGGCGAAAAGGGCGATTGTGTACAAAGCCACATCCTGGCCGGGCGCTATGAAGAACATGGCCACATGCATTGTGGCCCAGAGGGAAACGCCCGCGACATAGGTCACCTTCTTGCCGAAGCGGCTGGAAAAGGCGGTCCAGCCAATCAGCGACAGCGCCGCCGAGATCTGCAGAAGCGCGACGAAGGAGGTGAACTGCGCCTCGGCGTCGAGCCAGTAGCGGGCATAGAGCAACAGGTTGGCCTGGACGAATTGCAGCGCCACCCAGCTCAGAAGAAACAGCGACGTGGCGATGAGATAGGGCCGGTTGGAAAAGACGATGCCGAGCCGCCGCCGATAGCTCAGCCCGGTATCGGCGCGCACCATCAGGTCGTCGCGTTCGCGCGTGAAGGCAAAGCAGGTCAGGGTCGAAACCACGATCACCACGGCCCAGATGCCGGCGCTGACGACATGACCGGCATAGACATCGCCCACCCCGGCGACGATGAGCGGATGGGCGATGACCGCCACCAGCGCGCCGAGAAGCGAAAAGGCGAAGCGGTACATGTTGAGCCTGGTGCGCCCGTCATAGTCCGGGGCGAGATCGGGCGTCAGGGCGGCATAGGGGATCGAGATGACGGTGAAGGCGGTGCGCAGCAACAGGGCGACGACGAAATAATAGGCGACAAGCCAGGCGCCGCCGACCGGCGGCACCAGCCAGTGCAACAGGAAGGCCAGAGCCAGGGGCACGCCGCCGAACAAAAGGAACGGCCGCCGCCGCCCCCAGCGGCTGCGCGTCCTGTCCGACAGGCGACCCATCATCGGATCGGTAACAGCATCCCATATCTGGGCGGCGGCAAAGATCAGCCCGACCGCCGCCGGGGCGAGGCCGGCCACGTCGAGCAGGAAAGCCTGCATGAAAAAGCCGTAGACCGCCGAGATCACCGCGCCGGTGACGTCGCCGAAGCCATAGGCGAGCTTGGTGCGCAGGCTCAGGCGCGTCGATGGTGTTGTCGTCAAGACTGCCCCCCCAATGAATGCATCGTTTATGGACGTGTTGCGCTGCTATTCAAAGCAGATGAAACAGGCCCGCCATTATTGCCCACACCGATCAGGGATGTCGCCATTGAGGTGGCGCCCTTTCGGCTGGAGTCGAGCCGCGTCCTGAAACACGCGTATGAGAACTGGTTTTGGATCGTTTGCAGATCTGCGTCACGCCATTGCGAGGAGGCGTAGCCTGCGAAGCAATCCAGGAGACAACCTGCATAGGCGCATCTAGCCTGCTGGTTTTCCGCGCGCCTTTCAGGCGCTCGCAATGACGGAGGCCAAGATGTCAGTCTGCCCGCCTCACGCCGGTTCGGTTTCCTTGCTGGCCTGCAAGACTTCCTTGACCTTGGAATTGATCTGGTCGAGCGAATAGGGCTTGGGCAGGAATTCGACGGAGCGGTCGTCCTCGAGGTCGCGCCGGACGCTTTCCTCGGCATAGCCGGACACGAAGATGACCTTGAGATCGGGATAGAGCCTGCGCACATGTTTCAAAAGGCTCGGTCCGTCCATTTCCGGCATGACGACGTCGGAAATGATCAGGTCGAAAGCGCCGTCGATACTGGCGAGCTTTTCGAGCGCTTCCTCGCCGGAAGCGGCGGCGTGGACCTCGTAGCCGGTCGTGGCCAGCGCCCGCGCCGAATAATTGCGCACGTCTTCCTCGTCCTCGACGATCATGATGCGTTCGCGCCCGGTCAGGTCCCTGACCGGCTGCGCCACCGTGCGGGTCGGCACCTCCTCCTCGGTCGGAATATGACGCGGCAGGAAAATGCGGAAGGTCGTGCCAACGCCCAGTTCGGAATCGGCATAGATGAAACCGCCGGTCTGCTTGATGATGCCATAGACCATGGAAAGGCCGAGGCCGGTGCCCTTTCCCAGTTCCTTGGTTGAAAAGAACGGCTCGAAGATCTTTTCCATGGTCTTCTTGCTCATGCCGGTGCCGGTATCGGCCACCTCGATCAGGACGTATTCGGCCGGCGGCATGCCGCGGTAATGGAATGTCTCGGCCTCGGCTTCGAGGACGTTGCGGGTGCGCAACTGGATGGCGCCGCCATTCGGCATGGCGTCGCGGGCATTGACCACGAGGTTAATGACCACCTGTTCGATCTGCACGAGGTCGGCGCGTACCATCCAAAGACCCGGCTCGTGCGAAACGTCGAGACTGATCTGCTCGCCGATCAGGCGCTTCAACAGCTCGGTCAGGTCGTCGACATGGGTGGCCAGTTCCAGAATCTGCGGCCTGAGGGTCTGCCGCCGCGAGAAGGCCAGCAATTGCCGGACCAGCGCCGCGGCGCGGTTGGCGCTCTGCTTGATCTGCATGAGATCGCCGAAAGACGGGTCGGACGGCTTGTGCTTCAAAAGCAAGAGGTCGGAAAAGCCGATGATGGCGGTCAGAACGTTGTTGAAATCATGGGCGACGCCGCCGGCGAGCTGGCCGACCGCCTGCATCTTCTGGCCCTGGGCGAAGCGGGCTTCGAGGCGGCGCTGCTCGGTCATGTCGAGGGCGTGGACGATGACCCGGTCGGGCTTGCCCTCCTCGCTTTCCGAGGCGTTGAAATAGAGCCGCACCGCCTGGTCCGGATGCTCGGCGAGATTGGCGTCGATCGGCTCGACGTCGGAGCGCCGGGCGATGGTGTCGGCGATGGCCTTGCGCACCGCCGGCCCCTGGTCTTCGCTGACAAGGTCGCAGAGCGGCCGAGTCTCGACGGCGCGCTCGGCGGCGGCGACGGCGAAGACGCGGGTGAACGGGGCATTGGCCGTGACGATGCACCCGTCGGCATCAAGCGAGGCGACGGCGAACGGGGTCTGGTTGAACAGGCGCGAAAAGCGGATTTCGGCGGCGCGCAGCGCGTCCTCAGTGGCAGCGCCACCGGTGCGGTCGAGCACCAGCGTGCGGGTTTCGCCGAGTTCGCCGTCGGCCAGACGCGCGGCCCGATGCAGGAGCCTGACCGGAAAGGTGGTGCCGTTGGCGCGCACCAGGTCGATATCGATGATCTCGGTGCGGATCTCGCCGTCGGGCCGCCCGCCCATCAAAAGGCTGGCACCTTCGCCATGGACAATGTCCTTGAGCCTGAGGGCCCCGCTGTCGAACGAAGCGAGGTCGTAGCCGAGCCAGTCGGCCAGGGTGGAGTTGAGGAATGTCAGGCCGCCCTCGGGTTCGGCGGAAAAGAACCCAGCCGGGGCGTGGTCGAGATAGTCGATGGCTCGTTGCAGCTCGCGATAGATGTTGTCCTGGCGCTCGCGATCGAGGGAGATGTTTTCGAGCGACCAGATGACCAGCGGCCGGTCACGGCCCTCGACCGGCGGCAGCGACCTGACCGAGACGCGGTACCAGGCCGGCCGGCCCGGCGCCTGCGCGGCGCCGCGCAAGGGGTGGGAAAGCCTGATGTCCTCGCTGACCGGCCTGCCTTCGCGGGCGGCCCGCGCTAGCCGGTACATGGCCTCGCTCGCCTCGGGTTCGGAGGCGAACAGGCGCGGCACGCCGGCCGGCATGCGGTCGCCCGCCGCGCCGGACATGCGGGCATAGGACTGGTTGGCATATATGATCCGCCCATCGCGTTCGGAGACGACGGCGCCGTAGGGCAGTCCGTCGACCACGGCATGGCTGAGGGTGCGGCGCGAATCCCCGCCGGAGAAGCGGAAGAGGCCGGCGGCGAGGGCGAACAGGCAGAAAACGCCGACAACGCCGAGAAGGCCGAGGAACAACAGGATGAGATCGGACGGGATCTGCTCGCCATAGAGCGAGAAGACCACCGCGATGGCGATGAAGGCCAAAGCCAGCAGCAGGACGCGCCACACGCTCGAAAAGCCCGAAGTGCGCACCGAGACCGGTTCGGGATAGGTGTCGCCGTCAACAGGGGTAACCGACATGGCTTGGCTTCCTCATCGTCCCGGTTCGTGATCCGACGCCTTGACAGCGCCGTATCGGGGTGGCCGCGAGTCGCGCCCGTCGGGCAATCTAGCAAAGCGTTGCCTGATTTGGGTAGGGCGGGGCGCGGGTTTTGCGCGTCGGCGCCACCGGGCCGTCATGCGCGCCATCTGTGCTTTTGTTTCAGGCGCATAACGTAGCCGACGACCTCGGCGACGGCCTTGAAATGTTCGACCGGAATGGACTGGTCGTTGTCGACGCTCGCATAGAGCGCCCGCGCCAGTGGCGGATTCTCGACGATCGGCACGTCGGCTTCGCCGGCGATCTCGCGGATTCTGAGGGCGATGCGGTCGGCGCCCTTGGCCACGCAGACCGGCGCCCGCATGCCGCGTTCATATTTGAGCGCCACGGCATAATGGGTCGGGTTGGTGATCACCACGGTCGCCTCGGGCACGGCCTGCATCATGCGCTGGCGCGCCTTTTCGTTGCGGATCTGGCGGATGCGCTGCTTGACATGCGGATCGCCCTCCATCTGCTTGTATTCGTCCTTGACCTCCTTGACGGTCATCTTCTGGCGCTCCCACCATTTCCAGCGCTGGTAGGCGAAGTCGGCACCGGCGATGACGGTGACAATGGCGATGGCGACGCCGAACACCTTGAGGGCCAGTTCGAGGAAGACCGGCATCAGCATGGCGAGATCGCCGGTAATCAGGGTATCGAGGCGCGACATCTCGGGCCAGATGACGACGAGCAACGCCACCGACACGACAGTGATCTTCATCAGCCCCTTGACGAAGTTGAACAGCGCCTCGCTGGAAAACATCCGCTTGGCGCCGGCAATCGGCGAGATGCGGCTGAACTTGGGCTTGATCGGTTCGATCGACAAAAGCGGCGCATGCTGGACGAGATTGCCGGCAATGGCGAAGAAGGCGAGAAAGACCAGCGGCAGCAGCGCCACACCGAGCATGCCAAGGGCGAAATTGTTGATGAACAGGGTGAATCCGCCACCCTCGAGATCGATGTCGCCGGCATTGTTCATGAGCTGGACGAGCTCGTTGACAAGCGCAGCGCTCGACACCGGCGCCATGATGGCGAACAAAAGCGTCGAGCCGAGCATCATGAACCAGGTTGTCAGTTCCTGGCTCTTGGCGACGTCGCCCTTGCGCCGCGCTTCCTCGAGTTTTCGTTGCGAGGGGTCTTCTGTCTTTTCTGACTTGTCGGGTTCGTCGGACATCTGGCGACCGCTTTCCTAACCCTGACCCATCAGAATGCGTATCTCGGTCGAAAAATGGTTGAGATACCAGGCCGAGATCGAGGCGACGAGCAGCGCCAGAAGGATCATGCCGAGGCTGATGCTGGCCGGCATGGCGATGAAGAACACCTGAAGCTGCGGCATGAGCTTGCTCAGGATGCCGAGCCCGAGGTTGAAGATCAGGCCGTAGATGATGAAGGGCGCGGCGAGCTGCACGCCGACCACGAAGCTCTGGGCCGCCACCTGCCAGGCCAGCTCGAAGGCATCGGCGAACATCAACGGCGTTTGCGGCGGATAGACCATGTAGCTGTCGTAGATGGCGGCGATGACGAGGTGGTGCAGGTCGGTGGCGAGCACCATGACCAGGCCAAGAAGGCCGAGGAAATTGCCGACGATGGCGCCCTGCACCCCGGACTGGCTGGGATCGGCGATCTGGGCGAAGCCGAGGCCGATCTGATAGGCGATGATCGAGCCGGCAACCTGCGTCGCCGAGCCGATCAGCCGCGCGATGGCGCCGAGAATGAGACCGACGGCCATTTCGTGTAGCAAGAGGCCAATCGCCGCCATCATGCCGCCGGGCTGGGCCGGCAGTTCTGGGGTCACGATGGGATAGAGCACGAGCGCCAGCGCCAAAGCGATGCCGAGCCGCACCCGCGTGTTGAGGAAGCCCTCGCCGAAAACCGGCACCAGCATGATCAGGGCGCCGACACGGGCGAAGACCATCAGGTAGAGATAGGCGGCCTCGGGCAGCCAGTCGATGGCGATGGTCATTGGCCGCCCCTTCCGGCAAAAGCGGCGCCGTCCTTGACGAAAAACCGCCGCGCTCCGCTTCCCATCCCTGTCAGCCCCCGGTGACGATCTTGTCGACCAGTCGGGTCATGAAGCCGTTCATCGTAGCGCCCATGAATGGCAGGGCGAGCAGCATGGTGACGAAAATGGCGAGAATCTTCGGCACGAAGACAAGGGTCATTTCCTGGATCTGGGTCAGGGCCTGAAACAGCGCGATGACGACGCCGACCACGAGGCCGATGATCATCATCGGCGCGGCCAGAAAGATCATGGTCCAGATGGCGTCACCGGCAATGTCGAGAATATCGGCGCCCGACATGGTTGGTTCTCCCCAGAATCGTCGCGTTATTGTCCGGTGCCCCGTGCGCCGGCGCAATTGCAGCCGGTGGTTTGCCAACCGGAAAGCGCCTGTTTCGCGCGGCAAGGCCGGCCTTCCGGGCGGGCGTTCTTCCGGCTAGATCGGCATCCGCATGATTTCCTCATAGGCGGAGATGACGCGGTCGCGAATGGCGACGAGACTGTCGATGGCCAGCTCGGTCTGCGACACTGCCGTGACGACATCGACGATATTGGCATTGCCGTTGATGAAATCGGTCGACAGGGTGTCGGAGGTCTTGCCGGCCTCGACCAGGCCCTCGATGCTCTGGGAGACGAGCTGGCCGAAATCGGGACCCTGCCCGGCTGCGCTCGTCAGGCTCGAGGGATTGAGCAGGCCCTTGGCGTCGGGCACGAGGCGCTGGGTCTGTCCATAGGCGGCGCTGGCGACGGAAAACGGTATGGCCATGGCGGTTCACTCCCTCGTTGCGGCTTGAGCGGCGGGCGTTCAACCCGAACCGCTTCGCCACTCGTTTTGTTGTCGTCGCGTGGTTTCAGGCGCAAAACCGGTTGCCGCTTTTGCGCAAGATGCTCTAGCGCCTCAGAATGTCGATGGTCTGGCCGATCATCTGGCGGGTCGAGGTGACGACGTTGAGATTGGCTTCGTAGGTGCGCTGGGCCTCGCGCATGTCCATCGCCTCGATCAGCGAATTGACGTTGGGATAGAGCACGTAGCCATTGGTGTCGGCGGCCGGGTGGCCGGGTTCGTAGCGCTGTTCGAAGGCGGACATGTCGTAGGTGACCCGCCCGACCTTGACCTCGCTGCCTTCGAGTTCGCGGTTGAACACCGATTCGAAGGTCGGGATGCGCCGGCGATACGGGTCCTCCCCCGCCGTCTTGCCGGTCGAATCGGCATTGGCGAGGTTTTCGGCGATGATGCGCATGCGCGCCGACTGGGCATTGAGACCCGAGGCGGCGAGGGCGAGCGACTTGACGAAATCGGACATGACGTTTTGCTCCCTGATCAGGCGCGGCCGAGCGCGGTCTTGATGATGCCGACCGAACGCGTGTAAAGCGCGGTCACCGTCTGGTAGTCGAGCTGGTTCTCGGCGACCTTGGTCATCTGCTCCTCGAGCGTGACGCCATTGCCCTCCGGCGTGATCTCGTAGCCGAAATCGGTCGTGGTCGGATAACCGGCGCTCGAGGCGTTGTAGACGCTGAAATGGCCCGGTTCCGTCGCCGCAGTGGTGAGCGGGGTCAGGCTGGCCCGGCTCTTTTGCACCTCGAGGTCGAAAGGCTTGAGCTCGCGGGCCTGGAAGCCCGGCGTTTCGGCATTGGCGACGTTCTCCGCCAGAACGCCCTGCCGCGCCTGGTGCCAACGCATCTTGTCGGCCAAAAGGCTGAACATGGACAATTGCAGGATTCCCATGCGAACTTCCTTTCCGCGCCCATATGCGCCAGACCGGCAAATGATTCCGACCCGGCAATCTCGCTATGGGCATTTTCTGCCGGGTGATAGTTAACGTGACGTTAACAAAGTGCAGGCAAACCTCGCCGGGCCTCGCATTTTGCAGGTTTCACGCGATGTGATAGGCAAAAACGACCTGACTGGACGATGCCGGTCGCGGTTTTGGAGTTTTTCATGGGTCCCCTTCTCAGCCTGTTCGGCGGCGACAACGCGGTCGTGACCGTTCTGGTCGCCCTTGTCGTGGTCTTGGTCCTGATCATTCTCGGCGTCTGGGCGCTCAAGCTGGTGTTCAACGCCACCGGCCGCGCCTCGCGCGGGCGGGCCAAGCGCCTCGGCGTCGTTGACGTCGCGCCGGTCGACCAGAAACGCCAGCTTGTGCTGATAAGGCGCGACAATGTCGAACACCTGCTGCTGATCGGCGGGGCACAGGACCTGGTCGTCGAGACCAGTATCTTCACCGGGCCGCCATTGGGGCGGCCGATGCGTCCGCCGCAGCCGGGCCAGCCGGGAGCTGCGGCCCACCAGACCCAGCCCGTGGCGCCGCCGCCGGCGCCGTCCGCCCAGACGCTCCCGCCGGTCCAGCCGGCGCAACCCGCCGTCGCGTCGGGGCCGGCGCGGGTTCGCGGCACCAATCTGCCGCCCGATCTCATGGCGGCGCGCGGCGCCGGCATGACGACGCGCTCCTCGATGCGCCACTCGCCTCTCTTGCGGCAAACCGAGCGGCGCGAGCCGGACTTTATCCCCAGCCCCGCGCTACGTCCGTCATCGCCACCGGCCGACTCAGATAAACAATCCGATACCGACCCGGTCCCGAACGATGCCGGCGCCGGCTCCGAACACGCGGATTTTCGTGAAGAGCCCCATTTTGACCGCGACGGCAACGACACGCGCGAGGCGCAAAAGGACAACTGAACCGTGGCGCGCAGTGCTTGGCGGCGCGCTGGCCTTCGCCCTGGTCGCGCTATTTTTTGCCACGCCCGGACTGGCGCAGGACATTTCCGTCGATTTCGGCGACGATGCGACGCTGACCGAGCGGGCCATGCAGCTCATAGCCCTGGTCACAATCCTGTCGCTGGCGCCGTCGGTGCTGGTGATGGTGACGAGCTTCACCCGCATCGTGGTGGTGCTGTCGCTGTTGCGCACCGCCATCGGCCTTCAGACCGCGCCGCCCAACGCGGTGATGGTGTCGCTGGCGCTGTTCCTGACGGTCTTCGTCATGGGACCGACCCTGCAGCAATCCTACGACCAGGGCATCGCGCCGCTTCTGGCGGGCGAAATCGAAATCCAGGAGGCCTTCACCGAGGCGGCGCGGCCGATCCATGTCTTCATGGCGGCCAATACCCGCGACAAGGACGTGCAGCTCTTCATCGACATGTCGGGCGAACCGCCGCCCGAGACCATTGCCGACCTGCCGCTGCAGATCATGATCCCGGCCTTCATGATTTCGGAATTGCGGCGGGCCTTCGAAATCGGCTTTCTGTTGTTCCTGCCCTTCATCGTCATCGACATGGTGGTGGCATCGGTGCTGATGTCGATGGGCATGATGATGCTGCCGCCGGTCATCATCTCGCTGCCGTTCAAGCTGATCTTTTTCGTTCTGGTCGACGGCTGGCACCTCGTCGCCGGCTCGCTGGTCAACAGCTTCGTGGCGATCTGAAAACGGGGCATTCGCCAGCGCGTTTCATGTATTGATGGAAACGGCCCGCTCGGTCGTGTCACGTTTTCATGGAATAAAAAACGCATGCTCTAGCCCTTGTCGGCGGCGCGCGACGGCGCCAGCGAACCGTCCGCGGCGTAGATGTCGCTGTAGGACTTGAGGAAGGCGTCGAGGGAATCGATGTCGGCGACCTGTTTTGCGACTTTGCGGAATTCGTTGCTGGTCACCTCGACTTCGCCGGTGACGAAATCGAACAGTGGCCATTCCGGCGTTTCCGCCATGGCCTCGCCGAATTTCGACCGCAAGCGCGACAGCCCGATGCGGTCGTTTGCGAGCACGAAGCCGACGGCGGCGCGCACGATGTTGGAGCGCGCCGTCGGCGTCATCGGCTGGGCGACGTTCGAGATCGAGTAGAGCCGCTCGATCAGCTCGGCCGCGTCCTGGTAGCGCTTGGAGCGCCAATGGGCATCGATGCGCAACAGGTCGGAATCGCGTCCGTCCATCGACGCCAACAGGTCGAGCGCCAGATCCTCGCGGCCGGAATCGATCAGCGCCCGCGCCTCGAGGACGCGGCGCTGGCGTTCGAGCGAGGGCGGCAGACCGGCCATGCGTGAAATGTTGAGCGCTTCGAGCGCCTTGTCCGGCTTGCGGTCGGCAATATCGATCACGGCGAGGTCGGCGGCGATCTGTGCCTTGGCGGCGCCTTCGAGGCGATTGCTGATCTGATAGTCGAGCAGTTCGGCCGCCTGGCTCAACAGATCGACCTTGACCAGCCGCCGCGCCAGATTGCGCACCATCTCATCGCCGCGGGCGCCGGGCGGGGTGAATTCGCGATAGTCGTAATAGAGCGTCAGCGCCTCGACCGGCTGCATCGCGTCGGCCTGACCGTTGAGATAGAGGTCGGCGAAATTCTGCCGCGCCTGTTCGAGCAAGCGCTGCACTTCCGGGCTTTGCGCGTGGGTGAGCGCCACCGCATGCACCGTCTCGAAGGCGTTGCGGAAATCCTGGGTGCGGAAATAGAGCTCGGCCAGAAGCGTCATCATATCCGCTTCCAGCTCGCCGCCGCGCCAGACCATGACCTCGGCGGCCAGCGTTTCGGCGGCGCGCACGGCGTCGAGCCGGTTCATGTGATCGAGAAGCTTCAGCGTCTGGAAGATCGCCTCGGCACGCGTCGGGCGGACATCCGCGGCGATCACCTGCCCATAGGTGTCGAGCGCCTCGTCGAAGCGGCCCTGTGCTTCATCGAGCCGGCCCGAGTAGAACTCGTAGCGGGTGAGCTGCTCGGTATCGAGGGTTGCGGTGTCGATCTTGCCGAGCAGGCGCGCGACCAGCTCGTCGTCGCCGGTCTCGAGACCGGCGCGTATCCCGGCCATCAGAAAAGCCGTCTGCACCCAGTTCGGATAGGCCGACACAATCTCTTCGGAGGCGAGCGCGTCGGCACGGGCGCCGGCGAAATCGAGGGAATCGGCACGGGCGATCGTGCGCCACATCACGGCGTCGACCTCGGCGGACATGTCCTCGCCATTGAGGTCCGCGAGCGCGTCCTCGGGCCGGCCGGCCGCGACATTGGCGGCCGCCCGGATCAGCCGGAGCTCGGATTCGAGCTGCTTGTTGACCAGTTCGGTTTCAAGGAAGTCGACGACGCCAATGGCCTCATAGCCCATCTGGTTGGCCAGATAGAAGCGCGCCAGATCAAGACGGGCCGAATCGTGCAGCTTGCGTTCCGCGTCAGCGGCGCGGTGCTGCATTTCCTCGAGGCGCCGGGTGAAATTGCCCAAGTCGAGTTCGACATAGGCGTTGAGATCGATATAGCCGTCGCGCACCTGTGCTTCGGCCCGGGCGTCGCGGGCATTGGCACCCTGCGGCGCCGAAACGATGAGCCCGCGCGCCGCGCCGATGACGACGGTCTGGGCATCGGCGATCTCGACCGTGACCTCGTCGTGATTGGGCTTGATGGCAAGGCCGTGCACGGTCTTCAAAGCGGAAAAATCGACAAAATCCAGGGCGCGCACAACGGCGCGGGACGGCGGATAGGCGGTGACGACCGACAGCATGTCGCCGACCTCGGGGTCGCGCAGTTCGTGCACGGCGGCGGGATTTTCGAGGTTGGCCTCCATCGAGAAGGCACCGCTTGCGTCCTGGATGCGGGTGAACTTGAGCGGCTGCTCGGCCGAGAGCAGCAGGTCGCCGAGCGAGAGCACCCATGACTGGCCCTCGGACGCCAGCGTCGCCAGCCGGTCCTGCGACAGATGCATGCGCACGATCTGGGTGCCGTTGGCGGGCACGACATCGAAACTGTCCGCCACGGACATGAGCGCGCTCATGTCCGGCGGCTGTTCGATCGTCGAGGCGGTGTCGAAGAACAGCCAGACGATGTCGCCGCGCCGGAACACGGCGGCGGCCGTCCTGACGGCGAAGGGGAAAGCGACGCGCACCGTGGCGCCGATGGTTGTCACCTCCGGCCGGACAATCGGGGTTTCACGCGGCATCGACACGTCGTCGGAATTGACCGCCGCCTCGGTTTGGGCGCTGCTGTCGGGCACAACGACCTGCGCCTGCGGCAAAAGCGAGAAGATATCCACCGCCTCGGGGCCGTCCTGGAGGTCGATGTCGATGACGTATTGGCGCTTGGTGTTTTCATAAAAGCGCGGCTCGACGCCCTCGGCAAAGGTGAGGATCAGGTCCGATCCGTCGAGCGTCACCTCGCTTGCCACCGATACGATCTCGGTTGGCAGACTGGCCTTGAGATCGAACAGGTCGAGGGGCACCGGCAGGGCGAAGTGCAGCCGCGCCTGCGGCGGCTCGAAGGCGAACTTGGCGCCGGTGTCGAGGTTCCAGTCGAATTGCAGGCGGATGAAGGTCGGGTTGCGGCCGACGCTGAGCTTCACTTCCGGCTCGCCCGAAGCGACCAGTTCGGCCTTGCGCTGGCGTTCCGCATCGACGGCGGCGTCGCGGGCCCGCCGCGACAGTTCGTCGATGACCTCGGAGGGCAGGCCGGGCAGGATGCCGGTCCAGTCGGCCGGCAGGATGTCGACGAACAGCTTCTCGCCGGCTACGAGCGTATTGATGCGGAAGGCGCCCTTGAGGCCGAGCCGCAGCCCGGTCCGGTCCGGGTCGAGACGGGCGACGGTGACATAGTCCGGCAGGACGGCCGGGATGTCGGTGAGCCTCATGGCAATGGGATTGGCAAAGGCGATGATCAGCACGCCGTTTTTGGAGCTGACCTTGTATTCGGGCAGGTCCGGCGATTCGTAAAAATCGAACACCAGCCGGCCGTAGCCCTCCTCGGCGATGACCTGCAGCCGGACGTTGTCGACGGGCACCGTCTGGGCGGCGGCCGGGGCCATGATCAGGAATGCGGCAATCCATGCCAAAACGGCCAGTCGCACCGCGCGCGCCAGCCAATATGTCGATCCGGCGATGGGCGGTGCAGGACTCACCCTTGTGCCCGCGTTCGAACTCATTCGGACCAGTCTAGAAAGCCCGCTTTAACGCTGGCTTAACCGTCGAGCTCGGCTTGCAGCTATTGTCCGACGATCTGCGGCAATTGCGTGAGGTCGGTACCGGCCTCGTCAAGGGTCGGTTCGGGCTCCTGCGCCGCCATGAGCGTGGTCAGCTCCTGCGCGCGGGCCGGCGCCATTTCCGCCAGAATCGGCGCCATCTTGCGCGGGTTCATCGAAATGGCGACGCGGTAGAGCACGTCGTCGCCGAGCTGGTCGAAAATGTTGGCGGCGTCCTTGGGCTTCATGGTCTCGTACATGGAGACAAGGCCCTTGAACTGCTCGTCGTCGGCCGCCTTCTTGCGCTCGACAAGGGCATTGATCTGCTCCTCGAGCAGCTTGAGCTGGTCGACGCGCTCGCCGAGGCGGCGCTCGGCGGCCTCGACCACGGCTTGGCGGGCCCTGAGCTCGTTTTCGAAAAGGTCGAGCTCGGCTCGCCGGTCGCTCAGGCGTTCGAGCACCGCCTTCTCGGTGTCGGTCGAGCCGTCGGAATTGGCTAGCGGCACCTTCTCGCCGGCCTTGTTCATCTCGAACGGCACGGCGTCGAGCTGGGTCGAATTGATCGGCGCCGGCCCGGCGCGCGAGAACAGCTCTTCCGAGGCGCGATCGGCCGCCGCGGCCTGGTCCTCGGTGATGCCGATCCCGGTCCGCTCCTCGCTGGCCGTCTGCGCCGGATTGGCCAGCGTCGGCGCCGGGACCGGCTCTTCCGCTTGCGCCTCGGGACTGGCGCCCTCGTCCTGCGCCTGCACCAGTTCCATGCCGGTCAGGACGTAGCTGCCCTCGGTCAACAGGCTGAATCCCTTGAGCACGAGCAGTGCCAGGGCGGCAACGACGACGACGGGGAGCAGGCGAATCGATCTCACGCCGCCTCACCTTTTTCCATCTGGTGCGTCCTCAGGCGTTTCAGCGCTTCCTGGGCACGATTGGCCGGCGTCTGCGGGCTGGGCGGCGCGTCGCGCTCGCGCGAGACCTCGAGTATCCGGGCGATGCGCGCCATGACGGCCTGACCGGAGGTGACGTGATTGGCCAGTTCCACGGCAAATCGGTCGGCCTCCTGCAGGCGGGCGCCCAGCGCCAGCTCGGCCTCGGTCGCCGTCTGCCGGAGTTCGGAAACGGCCCTGTCGGCCTTGTCGGTGGCGAGCACCAGTTCAGCCACGGCCTGCTTGAGCGTGTCACGGTCGGCATGCAGGCGCTTCAGGCGCTCGTTGAGGACGATGGCGTAGCCGATCGTCAAAAGGAGCAGGACCGATACCAGTCCCTCGACGACGATACCGAGCGGCAATCCCATCATTTGTTCTTCTCCAGGTGTTCGTCGAGGGCCTCGAAAACCGCCATGGTGACGCGCGGCGGCCTGAGCGGGCGGGACACGCGCACCGAGACGTTCTTGCCGATATGGCCCATCACCCCCTCGGTGAGGTCGGTGGTGCCGGCCCTAAGCTTGACCGGATCGGCCGGCGCGCGGTCGAACATGATCGTCTGACCGACGCTGAGACTCATCACCTCGTAGAGCGGCAGGTCCATTTCGTGCAGGATGGCGTCGATATTGGTGTCGGCGGCGTAGATTTCCGTCGCCAGGTGTCCCTCCCAGATCGGGTCGCGGCCGAACTTTTCGCCCATGAACATCTGCAGGAGCTGTTCGCGGATCGGTTCGATGGTGGCATAGGGCAGAAGGATTTCGATCTTGCCGCCGCGATCATCCATGTCGATCCTCAGATCGACGAGGATGGCGGCGTTGGCGGGCCGCGAGATGGCGGCGAAGCGCGGGTTCGTCTCGAGCCGTTCGAGACTGAAATTGACCTGGGTCAGCGGCTCGAAGGCTTTGTGGGTGTCCTCGAGGATGACCTCGATCATGCGGCGGGCCAACGCCAACTCGATGGTCGTGTAGGGCCGGCCTTCCACCCGGATGACGCCGCCGGCGCGGCGACCGCCGAGCAGCACGTCGATCATCGAGTAGATAAGGCTCGAATCGACGGTCAGAAGCCCGAAATTCTCCCATTCCTCGGCCTTGATGACGGAAAGGATGGCCGGCAGCGGGATCGAGTTGAGATAGTCGCCGAACCGGACCGAGGTGATCGATTCGAGCGAGACTTCGACATTGTCGGAGGTGAAATTCCGAAGACTCGTCGTCGTCAGCCGCACCAGACGGTCGAAGACGATTTCGAGCATGGGCAGGCGCTCGTAGGAAACCAGCGCCGAATTGATCAAGGCCTGCACGCCGGTCAGCTCGATGTCGCCGCCGGCATTGGGATCAAAGCCGAGCAAATTGTCGATTTCGTCCTGGTTGAGAACGCGGTCGGCGCCGCCGGAATCCTCGTCGCCGTTGTCGCCCTCGATCATGGCGGCCCATTCGGCCGCCATCGCGTCGTCGCCGCCGCCACCACCACCGGGCTTGTCGTCGAGATTGAGGCCCCATTCCTCGGCCAGCTTGTCGTCCTCGTCCGGTTTGGCCACGATCGGCTCCTATTGCACCAGGATCTCGCGGAACAGGATTCCCTGTACCTCCGCCGGATAGATGGCGAGATTGACGCGGCGTCTCAGCTCCTCCTTGAGCCGATAGATGCCGGCGCTGCCCTCGATGTCGGATCGGCGCAGCTCCCTCAGATAGACCTGGAAGGCATCGATCACGCGCGTCATGCGCGGCTCGATAAGTTCGACCATCGATTCGTCGGACAGCTCTAGGGAAACGGAAAGCTTGAGGAATTCAGCCTTGTCGGAATTGAGGTTCACCGTCATTGTCGGCAGATCGTAGTCGAAGACCGGCGAAACCTCGGCGCCGGCTTCCGCGCTTCCCGCGCCCGCAAAAAACATGAAATAGGCACCGGCGCCGCCGCCGAGCAGCAGCACCACGGCCGCGCCGACGATGATGAAGAGCATCATGCGGTTCTTTTTCGGCGGGGCTTCGAGTTGTTCTTCGCCGTTTACGCTATCGACTTCGTCCGTCATTGCCGCACCTCGTCCCGCCGGTTCCGGGACTGCCTTGCCTGAGCTAAGGCAAAGAGAGTTAACGAATGGTTACCTTTTGCCCCCTTGCGGCAATTTCTGCCGGGCAAAACTTGCCTCAAATGCGATCAATGCCGGGCGACGCAGCGGCGCCTCGTTTATAGCAAATTGATTTCGTTACGTTTTCTGGTCTGGCACGGCGTCTGCATTGCTCTTGTCGGTAACCCGGCTTGGGGAAGTCAGGATACCGGAAAGACAAGGGGAAACGCGCAGAATGGAAAACGCGCCACTTATCGGCTTGTCGCGCCAGATCGCCTTGCGGCGACAACTGGACGTCGTCGCCAACAACCTCGCCAACATCAACACTTTCGGTTTCAAGGCCGAAAAGATGCTGTTCGAGGATCACGTCCAGCCGCTGGCCAGCGCCGAAACGTTTCCCTTGAGCGATCGCGCCCTGCACTACACCGCCGACTGGGCGACACTACACGATTTCAAACCCGGCCCCATCGTCCAGACCGGCGGCACCTATGACATGGCGCTGGAAGGGCCCGGCTTTCTGACCGTTCAGACGGCGAATGGACCAGCCTATTCGCGCAATGGCGCCCTGCATCTGGATGCAGGCGGAACGCTCGTCACCGCCGATGGCGATCCCGTGCTCGGCGAAGGCGGTCCGATCGTTTTCGCACCGTCCGAGACCGACATCCGCTTCGGGTCCGACGGCTCGATCCTGTCGAGCGCCGGCTCCAAGGGTCGCCTGGCTCTGGTCGAGTTCGCCGACCCGCAGTCGCTGGCCCATCTTGGCAATTCGCTCTATGCGGCGTCGGACGCCGATCCCGGCCAGGCCGCCGTCGAGACCCGCGTCCATCACGGCATGCTCGAGCACTCCAACGTCTCCGGCGTCGCCGAAACGGCCGAGATGATCCGCATCAACCGCACCTATGAAATGGTGGCGCAATTCGTCCAGCGCCAGGACGACCTGAGGCGCACCGCAATCCGCAAGCTCGGCGAACTGGTCTGAGGAAGGGAACAGCAAGATGAGAGCCCTTTACATCGCTTCAACCGGCATGGCCGCCCAGGAGCGCAATGTCGAAGTAATTTCCAACAACATCGCCAACATGCGCACCACCGGCTACAAGAAGCAGCGCGCCGAATTCCAGGATCTTTTGTACCAGCAATTGCGCCGCGCCGGCTCGCAGAGCTCGGACGCCGGCACCATCGTGCCGGTCGGCGTCGAGATCGGCTCGGGAGTGCGGACCGCCGCCACCTCGCGCGTCACCAGCCAGGGCAGCGTGGTGCCGACCGAAAAGGAACTGGATCTGGCGATCCGCGGCGAAGGTTATTTCGTCATCACCCTGCCGGACGGGCGCACCGCCTATACCCGTGACGGCTCGTTCGAGCGCAGCGCCACCGGCGAGATCGTCACCGTCGACGGCTATACGGTCCAGCCCGGAATCGTCATCCCGGAAGACGCGCGCGACATCGCGATCAACGCCTCGGGCGTCGTCGAGGCCTATATCGGCACTGAGTCGACGCCGACCGAACTCGGCCAGGTACAGCTTGCGACCTTCGTCAACACCGCCGGCCTCGCATCCATCGGCGAGAACCTGTTCTCGGAAACCCCGGCCAGCGGCGCCCCGCAGACCGGCATGCCCGGCACCAATGGCGTCGGCGATCTGCTGCAGAGCTATCTCGAAATGTCCAACGTCAATGCCGTGACCGAGATCGCCGACATGATTTCGGCGCAGCGGGCCTACGAGATGAACGCCCGCGTCATCTCCGGCGCCGACGAGATGCTCCGCGCCACGGCCAATCTGACCTGAGGAGGCTGAACAATGACACGCACCCTCGCACTCGCGCTTTTCGGCGCCGGACTTGGCGCCGCCCTAGCGGCCACGGGCGCTCTCGCCGCGCCGGTCCTCAAGTCCGAGATCATGGTCTCGACCCCGATCGTCACCGTCGGCGACATGTTCGAGGGCGCCGACCTTTTTGCCGAGGAACCGCTGTTCCGCGCGCCGGCACCCGGCACGACCGGACATGTCACGCTCGACGCCGTCCGCGTCGCCGCGGCGCGGATCGGGCTGACCGACTTCGTTCTGCCCGGCGCGCCGTCCGTCACCGTCGCCCGCTTCGGCGAGACGATCGGCGCCGCCCGATACGGCAGGCTTGTCGAGCAGGCGCTCAGGCAGCGCGGCACGCTTGTCGACGGCGTCGAGGCCGAGATCAGCTTCAACGTGCTGCTGCCGGACGTAACGGCCGACACCGACATCGACCCGGTCCGGCTCGTGTCGCTGAGCTATGCCGGCGGGTCCGGCCAGTTCGTCGCGCGCTTCATGGTGTCCGGCCGGCAAGAGCCGGTCGATCTCAGCGGCCGTGCCGACCTGGTCGTGGCCGTGCCGCATCTGGTTGCCGCCCTTTCGGCCGATGCCGTCATCGGTCCGGAGGATGTCGAGATGCGCATGGTGCCGGTGCGCACCGCCGATACCGGCAGCTACGCAACACTCGACCAGGTCGTCGGCAAGCAGCTCAAGCGCCCGGCCCGCGCCGGCAAGATGCTGCAGCCGGGCGACCTGAGGGAGGCGGTGCTCATCGCCCGCAACGAGGCGGTGACCATCGTCTACCGCTCCGGTCCGCTGACCCTCACGGTCAAGGGCACCTCGCTCGGCGAGGCCGCCCGCGGCGAAGCCGTGCAGGTGCTCAACCTGATGTCCAACAAGACCTTGTCGGCCGTCGCTGCCGACACCGGGCTGGTGACCATCGCCGATTTCGGCGCCATGGCCAGCTCCGTCCGCTAGGGAGAGCCAAGATGAACGCCATCCGCATCCTCATCGGCGTCGCGCTCGTGGCCAGCCTTGGCGGCTGCTCGGCGCTCGACAAGCTGGCCAGGGTCGGCGAAGCGCCGACGCTGACCGCCATCGCCGACCCGACGGCACAGCCGGGCTACAACCCGGTCACCATGCCGATGCCGGCCGCCGATCCGGTGGCCTATCAGGCCAATTCGCTCTACCGCTCCGACGCGAAGGGCTTTTTCAAGGACCAGAGGGCCCGAAAGATCGGCGACATCCTCACGATCAAGGTGACCATCTCCGACCAGGCCAAGTTTGCCAACCAGACCTCGCGCACCCGCTCCTCGACCAGCGAAACCGGTGTCGGCGGTGTGCTCGGCTCGGTTTTCAACAGCGTCGCGCCGGCCGATGTCACCGCCGACGCGGCGGTGACGACCAGTTCCGGGCTCGGCGACAGCGGCGTCGGCAGCGTCAACCGGTCCGAGACCCTCAATACCCAGATCGCCGCCGTAATCACCCAGGTGCTGCCCAACGGCAACCTGGTCATCGAAGGACGCCAGGAGGTCAGGGTCAATTTCGAGGTTCGCGACCTGATCGTGGCCGGCATCGTCCGTCCCGAGGACATCGCCAACGACAACACCATCGAGTCCGCCAAGATCGCCGAAGCCAGGATCGCCTATGGCGGCCGCGGCCAGATCACCGACGTGCAGCAGCCGCGCTACGGCACCCAGATTCTCGACGCGATCCTGCCTTTCTAGAGACGCAACGGGCGGCAGGACAACAACCCGCCGCCATTTTCCCCGGTACGGACGCTTCCCCCTTTGCGCGTCCGTGCCCGCCCGGCGCCCGCCCCTTGCGCGCCGGCAAACAAAGAAGGCGCGGCCGCAATCCGGTCGCGCCTTCTTTGGTTTTGCGGGCCCTCGTGCCTAGCCGAGCCGCCGCATCGTCCCGTTGCGAAGGCCCATCACCATCGCGGGGCGGAGTTCGCTCACGCCGCGCTCCGGCCCGATGGGGTCGGGCCCTGGCTCCAAGACTTTCGGGCGGTGGCAAAATCGGGTACACCCCAAACCTCCAACCGAAGAAATGGCCGCTCCATGTCCTGGCAAAAACTCGATGAATTGTGCGTGAAACTCGAGGGTCTGGGGCACGCCGAGGCGATTCTCGACGCCGACGAGGCGATCTTCATGCCGGTGGGCGGCGGCGACAAGCGGGCCGAGGCCATGGCGGTTCTGGCCGGCATTCATCACGAGACGGCCACCGCCCCCGAGGTCGCGGACTGGATCGCCGCCGCCGAGCGCGAGATCGACAGCGAGGCGCAGCGCCTGGCGCTCGCCGAGTTCGGGCGCGTCTACCGCAACATGACCTGCCTGCCGACGGCCTTCGTCCGGCGCCAGACCGAGACGCGGACCAAATCCATGCAGGTCTGGCGCGAGGCGCGGCCCAGGGGCGACTGGACATTTTTCCGGCCGGTGCTCGAGGAGGTGGTGCGGCTGACACGCGAGGAGGCGGCGATGCGGGCCGAAATCCTCGGGCTCGCGCCCTACGACGCCTTGATGGAGCAATACGATCCGGGCAATCGCGTCGCCGACATCGATCCGGTCTTCGAACGCCTGCGCGCCTTCCTCACAGATTTCCTTCCCGAAGCGCTCGAAGCGCAGAAACGGCGGCTCGCCAGCCGGGCGCTGCGGCCGCTCAAGGGTACGTTTCCGGTCGAGAACCAGACCGCGCTCGGCGTCGAGATGGCCAGGGCGCTCGGCTTCGACTTCGACCACGGCCGGCTCGATGTCTCGCATCACCCGTTCACCGGTGGCGTGCCGACCGATATCCGCATGACAACGCGCTATCGCACCGATGCCTTTTTGCCCTCGCTGATGGCGGTGCTGCACGAAACCGGCCATGCCCAGTACGAACAGGGCCTGCCCAAGACCGGAGCCCATTGGCCGAATGCCAGGGCGCGCGGCATGGCCATGCATGAAAGCCAGAGCCTCTTCAACGAGATGCAGATCGCCCGTTCGCCGGAATTCTGGGCCTGGGGCCTGGCAATCCTGCGCAAGCACATGGGCATCGAACTCGCCGACTGGACGGTCGACGACGTCATCGCCCATGTCAATCTTGTCGAAAAGGGCCTGATCCGGGTCGATGCCGACGAAGTCACCTACCCGCTGCATGTCATCCTGCGCTACGAGATCGAGAAGGCGCTGCTCGCCGGTGAGATCGAGGTCCGCGACATTCCCGAAATCTGGGACGACAAGATGACGGCCTCGCTCGGCCTTTCGACTATAGACGACGCGGTCAACGGGCCGATGCAGGACGTGCACTGGTCGGGCGGCTCGTTCGGCTATTTTCCCTCCTACACGCTCGGCGCCATGATGGCAGCGCAGCAACGCGCCGCGCTGCAGCGCGACCTGCCCGATATCGGCGAGGACATGAAGAAAGGCGATTTTTCCCGCATCAATGCCTGGCGCGCCGAAAAAATCTGGTCGCAGGGCTCCAACCGCTCGACGCCGGAGCTGATGGTCTTTGCCACGGGAGAACCGCTCCGGGCCGAGTATTTCGAGAGCCATCTCAAGGCGCGGTACGGGGGGTAGCGATGGCGGCGGCTGGTTGTATTCGGCCGCCTGCTCGCCTATGTAGCGGTTTCAGGCGCAACACCAACAGGACGGTGCAAAATGAGGACCGACGTGAACGCGAAAACCCTTCCCGCTCACCGGATTCTTACGCCTCATGCCTGTTTCAACTGCTGCCATAATCGTGAAGGCCGTCAGCCATAGGCTGCCCGACGGCACCGCTCTTTTCTCCGATCTCGATGTCGTTTTTCCTGCCGGCCGCACCGGGCTGATCGGGCGCAACGGCGTCGGCAAGTCGACATTGCTCAACCTGATCGTCGGGCGCCTGCCGCTTCAGACCGGCTCAATCCAGGTTGCCGGCACGGTGCGCATGCTGGTGCAGAACCCGGCGGCAATCGTCGGCGGAACCATTGTCGACCTGTTCGGCCTTCGCGAGGCCTTCGCGCGGCTCGACCGCGTCGAAGCCGGGTCGGGAACGGAAATGGATTTCGCGACAGCCGACTGGACGCTACCGGCGCGGATCGATGAGGCGCTCGGTCGGATCGGTTTGCCGGCATTTTCGCCTCTTTGCCGGATCGATGCGCTGAGTGGCGGGCAGGCGACCCGTGCCGCCCTCGCCGCCCTCACCTTCGATACCCCGGATTTCATCCTTCTCGACGAGCCGACCAACAATCTCGACGCGGACGGGCGTGAGCTGGTGCGGGCGCTGTTGCACGACTGGGCCGGCGGCGCCATCGTGGTCAGCCACGACCGCACGCTTCTTGGCGAAATGGACCACATCGCCGAACTGACCTCGCTCGGTCTGTCCGTTTATGGCGGCAGCTGGGAAATCTACAGCCAAATGAAGGCGGCCGAGCTGGTGGCGGCGGAAGGCGCTCTTGCCCATGCCGAACGCCAGCTCAGGCTCACGGAGCGCCGGGCACAGCAGCAAAAGGAGCGCAAGGCGCGCCGGGACAGCGCCGGCAAGGCCCTCCGCGCCAGGGGCGGCATGCCGAAAATCCTGCTCAACGCCATGCGCGACACGGCCGAAAAGAGCGGCGGCGACGGCGCCAATACCGCATCAAGGCTCAGGGCCGAGGCCGAGGGGGAATTGGCCGAGGCGCAATCGAGGATCGAGGTGCTGGTTCCGATCACCGTGTCGCTGGCACCGACCGGCCTGCCGGCAAGCCGCCGCGTGCTGCAGGCCGTCGGCCTTTTCGGCGGTCATGCAGCCGAAACCGACGTAATCGCCGGTTTTTCGCTCGATATAATCGGACCGGAGCGCATCGCCCTGATCGGTCCGAACGGTTCGGGCAAGTCGACGCTTCTTGCCCTTCTGACCGGCGCCTTGACCCCGCGACGCGGCCAAGCGCGCATCGACGTTCCCTATGCGATGCTGGACCAGGCCGTATCGATCCTGGATCCACGCCTGTCGATCCGCGACAACTATCTGAAGCTCAATCCGCAAGAGACGGAAACCGAATGCCGGGCGGCGCTGGCGCGCTTCCGCTTCCGGGGCGACATGACGAACAGGATGGTCGGCGACCTGAGCGGTGGCCAGCGGCTCGGCGCCGGGCTCGCCGCGACCATCGGCACCGGCACGCCGCCGCACCTGCTGATCCTCGACGAACCGACCAATCATCTCGACCTCGACGCGCTGGCAGCGGTCGAGGCCGGGCTAGCCGCCTATGACGGCGCCCTGCTGGTCGTCAGTCACGACCGGACCTTTCTTCGTGCCATCGAGACGACGCGGGAAATCGTGCTGAAATGAAAAACCCGCCGCAAGGCGGGTACGGCGGTGGTAAAGACGACAGCGGCGCGGCGTTCAGGCCCCGCTATGCCCGGCGCGCAAAGCGATTCGGGCGTTCGGATGCATCTTGACGCGCAATTGCGCGCCATAAAGCTCACTCGTCGCGATAGACCTTCTCGCGGCGCTCATGCATCTCCTGGGCCTCGAGCGACAGCGTTGCGATGGGGCGGGCGTCGAGCCTTGCGACCCCGATCGGGTCGCCGGTCTCTTCGCAATAGCCATAGGTGCCGTCCTCGATGCGCTTGAGCGCCGCGTCGATCTTGGCGATAAGCTTGCGCTGGCGGTCACGCGTCCTCAGTTCCAGCGCCCGGTCGCTCTCGGAAGAGGCGCGGTCGGCGAGATCAGGATGGTTCTGGCTTTCTTCCTGAAGGTTGTCGAGGGTTTCCCGGCTTTCGCGCAGGATCTCGTCCTTCCAGGTTTCGAGCTTGCGCCGGAAGTACTCACGCTGCCGCGGATTCATGAACGGCTCATCGTCCGAGGGGCGATATTCCGACAGGTCCAGTTCAGCGCCCATTGGTGACTCACTCCTTGAGACAAAGACGGCTCTATATAGAGTCGAGGCCGCATCCGGGCAAGCGCGGATCGCCAGCGTGCCTAACACGGATGGGTCACCACGAATAAGGTCAGAATTTCAGCTGACGTATCGGCCGAGTTTAGCGAGCTCTACCAATACTCTTAGCTCGATTTCCTCAATCAAGTCGTCAAGTTCCGGGGCCTCGCGGACCTTGGCCTGACGCACCAGGAACAGCAGCCTGTCGAGTCTGGCTTCGCTCACCGTTCCGGTCAGAACCTCGAGCTTGAGCGCCTCGAGATTGTCGAGCAGCGCATGGCCGCGCCTGATCCGCTTGCGCCGGCCCTGCAGCGGGTCGTCGACGGCCTGAAGCGCCAGAATGGCGTCGATTTCCGTCGGAGCGTTGGCGGCGTAGACGCTGTCGGCACGGCCGGCGACCGGCGCCTCGCCGATCGTGAAGGCCGGACGCCCCGCACCGGCGCCGCCGGCAGCGGATTTGCCGCCGACCGCCGGCCGGCGATATGGCCCTTCGATCTTCATCTGGCGCTACGGCACCCCCGATGGTTAACAATTGGTTTCGGCAATATCTGCCGGGCCGGCGTTAACAGAGCCTTAACAACCCGGCAAATTCTGCATGTCCTTGCCTCCGACAGAGTCTCGACGACGCGGCCCCGGTCCGGTCTGGCGGCGCTTCTCGTTTGAATTCAGACGATTACCCGGTCGCCCAACCCTGCGGCGCAATTTGGCACGCTTCTGGCATTGATGTCGACAGACCGCATTCCGTGGGGACGGAAGGCAAAGGGGACCGAGACCATGCCGAGCACATTTCCAGCGACGTTCCAACGACTGATGGCGGTACTGGCCGTCGTCCTCGTCGTTCTGGCGCCGTCGGCCGCCATGGCGGGCAGCGCCCGAATCAAGGACATCGTCGACATCGAGGGCATCCGCGAGAACCAATTGGTCGGCTACGGCCTCATCGTTGGCCTCAACGGCACCGGCGACAGCCTCAACAACGCGCCGTTCACCCGCCAGAGCCTTCAGGCCATGCTCGAACGGCTCGGGGTCAACACGCGCGGCGAGACGGTTCGCACCGCCAACGTCGCCGCCGTCATGGTCACGGCCAACCTGCCGCCCTTCGCGGCGCAGGGATCGCGCATCGACGTCAATGTCTCGGCGCTCGGCGACGCCGACAGCCTGCAGGGCGGCACCCTGCTCGTCACCCCCCTGCTCGGCGCCGATGGCGAAATCTATGCCATCGCCCAGGGTCCGGTGACGATCAACGGCTTCAAGGCCGAGGCCGACGCGGCCAGCATCACGTCCGGCGTGCCGACGACGGGACGCATCTCGTCGGGCGGGCTGGTCGAACGCGAGATCGGTTTCGACATGGCGAGCCTGAAGACGCTGCGCCTGTCGCTGCGCAATCCCGACCTGACGACAGCCCGCCGCGTCGCGCTCGGCATCAACGATTTCATGGGCGAGCCGACGGCGGTCGCCGAGAATCCGTCGACCGTCCGCCTCTATCTGCCACCGACCTTCGAGGGCGGCATCGTCGACCTCTTGACCGATATCGAGCAATTGGTGGTACAGACCGACCAGCCGGCCAAGATCGTCATCGACGAGAACTCCGGCATCATTGTCATGGGGCGCGACGTGCGCGTCTCGACCGTCGCCGTGGCCCAGGCCAACCTGACCGTCACCATCGCCGAGACGCCGCAGGTCAGCCAGCCCAACGCCCTCGCCCAGGGCGACACCACCCAGGTGCCTCGTTCCGACGTCCAGGTATCCTCGACCGGCAGCAACCTCGCCACCATTCCGGAATCGGTGACGCTGCAACAGCTCGTCGACGGCCTCAACGCCCTCGGCATCTCACCGCGCGACCTGATCGGCATATTGCAGGCCATCAAGGCTGCCGGCGCCCTCCAGGCCGAAATCGAGGTGATGTGATGGACGCGCTCGCTTCCACCGCCTATGCCCGCGACCCCCAGCAGCTCAGCGCCATCCGCAAGCAGGCCACCGAACTCGAAGGCGTTTTTCTCAATACGCTTGTCAAGCAGATGATGTCGGGCATCGAGACCGACGGCGCCTTCGGCGGCGGCCAGGCCGAGGAGACCTGGCGGTCCATGCAGTCGGAATTCCTGGCCGACCAGATCGCCCAGTCCGGCGGCATCGGGCTCGCCGACGACATCATGCGCACGCTCCTGCAGCAGCAGGAAGCAGCGCCCCGCCCCAGTCTCCAGCCCTGACGCAAGGGATTTCGCCATGACCGCCGCTCAACGAATCGAAACCCTCGACCGCTCCGATCCGGCCGAACTGTGCGCCAAGACCGACCAAGCGCTGACGCGGCTCGTCGACATCCTGAGCCGCGAAACCATGCTGCTCCGGGCCGGCAAGCTCAGCGACGCGGCCGGATTGGCCGCCGGCAAGACGCAGGCGGCGGAGGACTACACCGTTCTGGCCCGGGCGGTGCAGCGGCAGGCCGAGCGGCTGCACGTCGCCATCCCGGACCAGCTCGACCGGCTCAAGCGGCGCCATGAGAGTCTCGCCACGCAAATGGCCGAGAATCTGAGGGTTCTGGCGACGGCGCGCACCGTGGCCGAGGACCTGCTCGCCGACGTCGCCAGGGCCGTCGGGGCTGAACAGGGCAACAAGACCTATGGCGCGACCGGCGCCACGCCGCCCGCCAAGTCGCAGGCGGCCGGACTTGCGATCAACCGCGCTCTATAGCTGCAAAAGAACCAGCCGGGTTTTCGCAAGTCATTTCCCGACCGGCCGAGTCTAGCCCGGAAGGTTGCTTTGAAAGGATTCAAAGCGCGCGAGTCTTACGAATTCTTTACCACATTCTTGATTTTACTAAACTTGGAAGCATCACGGAAAGGCGGTGGAAATACGGGCGTGCCATGATGCAGGCTGCTTCAAATGGACGTGAGGTCGTCCCATGAGCCTGATATTCGCGCCTGAGCCCGTTGCCGTCGTCACGCCGCCATTGGTCGTGCGCCCTGTCGCACCGCGCCCTGACACGCGGCCCGTCGAATCGTCCGAAAAGGCAAATGCCGGCAGCTCGGAACAGAAACAGTCTGCCACCCGCGATCCGGCCGCCAAGGCCGAACCCAGCCCCCGCCCGCCGGGCACGGATCCGTCCCTGCCGCCGCAAACCTTGTTCGATGCCTCGCTGATCAGCGAGGATTTCAAGCCGTCGACAAGCCCGGATCAGTTCGCGGCGCTCGCGCTTGCAGACCCGCCCGGCGAAATCCTGGGCGATGAGTCTAGTCCGAGCGCCGCCGACGACCGGGCGGATTCCGGCGACGCCGCGCCATTCGTTCCGGCAAAGGATGACAATCATCCGGTCGAGGCCCAACAACTCGCCGCCTATGATCGTGTCCAGAGCGGCTCGCCGCTATCCCTGCCCGCCGCGGCGAATCCCGACTGGCTCAACGCGATCGAAAAGATCGCCTGAGACCGGCCGACAACGCTGACCGGATCCCGTGCCCGACTCACGCGGTGGGGCGCGCGCATTCGTTAACCATTGGCACCGTCGTGCCACATCCCGACATTGCCGCTTGCCCGCGATACGCCGGATTCCCGGCGCTTCTGCCGCTTAACACGCCACAATTTTTGCCAATGTTTTTAACCAATTTTCAAAGGCTCGCAGGGATACTTCGGCACAACACCCTCAGGAAGAGGCGTGTCTAGTAATCGGTTCCCAGAATAGGAGTTCTAAATGGCCGATATCACTCTCTCGAAGGCGGTTCGATCGAACCTCCTCAATCTCCAGAGCACCGCCGCTTCTCTCGGTAAGACGCAGGAGCGTCTCGCTACCGGCCTCAAGGTCAATTCCGCTCTGGACAACCCGACCAACTTCTTCACCTCTTCGTCCCTCAATAGCCGCGCCGGCGATCTCGGTCGTCTTCTCGACGCCGTCGGCAACGCGACGCAAACGATCGAAGCGGCGAACAATGGCCTGACCGCGATCACCAAGCTTGTCGAAAGCGCCCAGGCGACCGCTCGCCAGTCGCTGCAGACCGCCGGCCAGACCACGCAGAACAAGATCGTCGGCGACACCGCCGCGACCTTCAATCCCAAGGAACTGGCCCAGGTCACCGGCGACAACAGCGTCGCAACCGGCACGGCCGCCGGCGTCATCACCGCCGATGCCGCCGCGACCTATGCCCTGGCGTCGGGCACGGCCGACACAGCGGTAGCGATCACGGCCTCCGGCAGTGAACAGACGGCGTTCATCACGACCGACGCCATCGCCGCCGACGCCACCATCGCCGCCTTCGCATCCGCCGACTCCGTTACCGACGGTACTCTGTTGAGCGCCGCCGGCGCCGGTTCGCTCGCCGCCAACGACCAGTTGGTCTTCACCGTCAACGGCAGCACCAAGACTGTCAATTTCCTTGCCGCCAACGCCGCTGCCGTCACTCAAGGAGTCGATACTCTCGACATCGAAGTCGACGCCACGATCGATACTTTCGCCAGTGCTTTGGCGACCTTGTTCAGCGCCAATACCGCAACCGGCATCACCGTCTCTCGTGCCGCCGATGGTCCGATCACCTTTACGTCCAACGCCACGACCAATTCCATCCGGGTGCAGGACGGCGAAGCCGGTGCCACGCTGACCAAACTCGGCCTGGCGGCCGGCGATGTCACCGGTGAAACCGCCGTGACCGGCGGCGTCAACGGCGACTACCTGTTCACCAGGAACGCCGACCTGCAGGTGCTTGCGGGCGCCGGCAGCACGCTGACCGTCACGACCGACACGGGCGGTGCGGAAGTCGTCACCTTTGGTGCCGCCGCCAACCAGGTGGGCACGCTCGCCCAATTGGTGTCGACCCTTAACGCCTTCACCGGCGTCAACGCCGTCGCCAACGGCACGACCGCCATCGACATCACCGGCATCGCTGGCGAGGATGTCGCCTTTGCCGGTGCCGCGCCGGTTGCGGCTCTCGGTCTCGAAGCCTCCTACAGTCCAGACGATCGCACCCTGGCGTCTCTCGGCATCGCCGCCAATGACAGCTTCATCGTCACGGTCGATGGCGTCGACCACACGGTCACCTTCAACGCCTCCGGCGCCGCCGTTCAGGGAACGAACTCCCTGTCGATCGGCGTTACACGCACGCTGGCCGAACTGGCATCGGCTCTCGACACCACGCTCGACGCAGAAGGCGTCAGCGTCTCGGCCGCGGCCACGGGTGCCTTGACCATCAACTCCTCGACGGCATCGAGCGCGGATTCCATCCGCATTCGTGACGTGACAGGGACCAATGTTGCCGATCTCAACCTCGAAGCAGTCGGTGCGGAATACCAGGACGGCACGACCACCGACAGGTTCTTCAGCCGCAACTCGGCCTATCAGGCCCTGGCAGCGGCCGGAGCAACGCTGAACATCTCGGTCGGCAGTTCCGCCCAGACCCAGATCGTCTTCGGCGCCGGCGCCGGTCAGATCAACACCAAGGCCGGGCTGATCTCCGCCCTCAACAACCTTGCCAATGTCAACGCGACCGGCACGGCCACGGGCACGGCGGCCATCACCCTGACCAATGCCAATGAGAATGACGCCGACTCGAGCTTTGTCTTCACGACCGACAGCGCCGACACGCTGACGGCCTTCGGCGAAACTCCGGATTCAACCACCGCGCCGACCATCGCGACGGTTGCCACTCCGACCAATCTTCTGACCCAGAGCAAGGTTCATCAGGGTGAGACGATCAACATCAAGGTCGGCTCTTCGACGACCCTGACGGTGACGTTCGGCACCGGCACCAACCAGGTGTCGACGCTCGGCGAACTCAATACCAAGCTGCAGTCGCTCGCAGGCGGCGCCGCTTCGGTCAACAGCGACGGTGAAATCAACATCACCGCCGACAAGGCCGGCACGAGCATCACCATCGGCGGCACCGACTCGGCCTTGTCGAGTTTCGGTCTCGAAGCCGGGGAAACCAGCACGCTCATCGACGACACCAATATTGCCGCCGGCGACACCCTGACCATCCAGGTCGGCACCAATGGTCCGCTGACCGTGACTTTCGGCACGGGCACTGGGCAGGTGAACACCTTCAGCGAACTGGAAACGGCCCTCGGCAATCTTGGCGGCGGCACGGCCAGCATCGATGCGACGACGGGCGCGATCACGATCTCGGCCACCAATGGCTCAGAGAACATTACCGTTACCTCGAGCACCGATGCCGTGGCCGAATCCTTCGGCTTGACCAACTCGACGGTTGCCGTGTCGGCGACGACGACGGACAGCACCCAGCGGGCTTCGCTGGAACAGCAGTACAATGACCTGCTCTCGCAGATCAATCAGCTCTCCGCCGATGCTTCGTTCAACGGCGTCAACCTGCTGGCCGGCGACGACCTCAACGTTATCTTCAACGAAGACGGGTCATCCAAGCTCGACATCAGGGGCGTGACCTTCAACGCCTCGGGTCTCAACCTGTCGCGCGTCGCGTCCGGATCGTTCCAGACCGATGGCAACATAAACGACGTGCTGACCTCTCTTGACAGCGCGATCAGTTCGCTCCGGTCGCAGGCGACAAGCTTCGGTTCGAACCTCTCCGTGGTGGAGACCCGTCAGGACTTCACCAAGAAGATGATCAACACCCTCGAGACCGGCGGCGCCAACCTGACGCTGGCCGATACCAACGAGGAAGCGGCCAACCTGCTCGCTCTGCAGACCCGCCAGCAGCTCAGTTCGACGGCCCTGTCGCTGGCCTCCCAGTCCGACCAGAACGTGCTGCGTCTGTTCTAGTCGTTCTAGAAGTCAAACACGAAAAAGGCGGGCTTCGGCCCGCCTTTTTTCTTTTCTGGGGAGCACTCCCCTCCTTCGTCCCAAACCCCTTTTCCAGTTCCCGCGAATCACGTCACACGAGAAGTTACCAATTTCTTAATAAGCGCGACTGGCGCTTGGTGTGTCGGAGGGTCCGGGTCAAATGGCTGATGTAACTCTATCCAAGGCGGTTCGTGCCAACCTGTTGAGCCTGCAGAAAACGGCGGGCCTGCTCGGCAAGACCCAGGAAAGACTCGCGACCGGGCTCAAGGTCAATTCCGCCCTCGACAACGCCACCAACTTTTTCACCGCTTCCTCCCTGAGCGCCCGCGCCGGCGATCTCGGACGATTGCTCGATTCGGTCAACAGCGCCACCCAGACGCTCGAGACTGCCAACAATGGCGTGACCGCGATCACCCAGCTCATCGAGACGGCGCAGGCGACGGCGCGCCAGGCCCTGCAGACGCCCGGACGGGTGATCCAGAACGAAGTCGTCGGCTCGACGAGCGCAACCTACAATCCGCAGGCGCTGTCCGTGGTCAACGGCGACAACACTGTGGCCGTGCCGGCTGGTCTCACCGCCGACGCCTTTGCGACATCAACCTTCACGGTCGGCGCCGACCGGGCCGATGGCGCGGTGACGCTGGGCGGTGCAACGGCCTATGGTGGCGACGCGATTCTTCTCAATGCGGCCGGCTCCCTACAGATCGACGACACGTTCACGATCGAGATCGACACCGGTTCCGGCATTGACACCTTGACGGTGAGCTTTGTCGCGGCGGGCACGGGAACCACCACGGTCGGCGGCGATGCGACGAACGCCACCCTGAGCGTCCAGCTCGATGCCACGCTCGGCAACTTCCGCACGGCCATCAACACCGCCCTCGACCAGCTTGGCGGTGGCACAAGCTCCGTCATCGCGGGCGGGGCCGGCTCGGGCAACCTGACCTTGACGGCCGAAGACGCCAGCGTCGGCTCCATTCGCGTCACCGGCCGGGACAGCGGCGCGGCGCTGGATGCCAGCATTCTGACAGATCTCGGTTTTGCGGCAACCGGCACGGCCATCGCCGGCCAGGCCGCCGACCGGCTGATCACGCGCAACGCAGCGTTCGATTCCCTGGCCGCCGCTAGCGACACGCTGACCGTCGCCACGGGTTCGGGCAGCATCTATACTGCGCTCGGCACCATCACCTTCGGCACCGGCGCATCGGCGCCGAAGTCGCTCGCCGAACTGGCCACCGCCATCGACGGGCTGTCCGCGACGGTCTCGGCATCGGTGGTTGGCAACAATGTCGTCACCTCGATCGCCAATTCCGTCGATTTCGGCACCGGCCTGCGCTTCTCCCAGGGCGCCGGCGACGGCACGCTCGCCGCCTTCAACCTGCTCGGCTCGGATGCCGGCGCGGTTGGCGACAGCGGCAATGTCAATCAGTCGACCTACAACCCCGGCAATCTTCTGACCCAGGGCGCCGTGCAGCAGGGCGACACGATCGACATCAAGATCGCGACGCACACCACCCTGACGGTGCGGTTCGGCACCGGCACCGGCGAGGTCAAGTCGATCGCCGAGCTGAACGCCGCCCTGGCAAGCCTGTCGGGCGGCGCGGCTTCGGTCGATTCGCGCGGCGAGATCAACATAACGACCGACAAGGCCCAGGATTCGATCGTCATCGGCGGCACGCCGACGGCGCTGACGAGCTTCGGGCTGACCGCCGGGGAAACCAACAATCTCCTGACCGCGACCACGGGGATCGTTTCCGGCGACCAGCTCAACATCCAGGTGGGCACCAACACCCTTTTGTCCCTGACCTTCGGCTATGGCGTCAATCAGATCAGCTCGTTCGCCGAACTCGAGCAGGCGCTCGACAATCTGGCCGGCGGCATTGCCACCATCGATGCCGATACCGGTGCCCTCACCATCGAAGCGACCACCGGCGGCGACACGGTGACGATCACCTCCAACGATTCGCTGGCAAATCCCGACGATGCGGTCGCAGAGGCATTCGGTCTGGTCAATTCCACCACGCCAATCCAGCCCACCACGGTCGACAGCACCGTGCGCGCCGAGCTCGAAAGCCAGTTCAACGTCATCCTGCGGCAGATCTCGGACATCGCGCGCGATGCCAGCTTCAATGGTGTCAACCTGCTCGACGGCAATGACCTTTCGGTGATTTTCAACGAGGATGCCTCGTCAAAGCTCACGATTTCCGGCGTCAACTTCAGCTATGCCGGTCTCGGACTGTCCATGGCGGCCCAGGGCTATTTCCAGTCTGACGCCAATGTCGAGGCGACGCTCGACAGCCTCACGGCGGCGACGGACCACCTGCGCGCCCAGGCCTCGACCTTCGGCGCCAACCTCAATGTCGTCGAATCGCGCCAGGACTTCACCAAGCGCATGATCAACACGCTCGAAACAGGCGCCGCCAACCTGACGCTTGCCGACACCAATGAAGAGGCCGCCAATCTTTTGGCACTGCAAACCCGGCAGCAATTGTCGACCACGGCTCTTTCGCTGGCCTCCGAGGCGGATCAGAACGTGTTGCGTCTGTTCTGATTTCTCGACCTCGCCATGCGCGTCGACCGGTTTTGTCTGGCGTTTTGCGCATGAAACCGAATCCGGGCGTGCCGTGCCCCTTTCCCTTTGCAGAAAAGCAACGCACAATTGCTTGGCAGAGTAGCGCCTCAAGAACAACGCGTCGGAGCACATCACCATGTCACTCAAGGTGGAGCTCAAGCCGGGCGAACGGCTTATCATCGGGAACTGCGTGGTCACCAATTCCGATCAGCGGGCGCGGCTGTTCATCGACGGTCGTGCCCCGATCCTCAGGGAAAAGGACATCCTTACGGCGGAGACGGCGGATTCGCCTGCCAAGCGCATCTATCTGGCGGTGCAGCTCATGTACCTCGAGGACGACACGCGCAAGCTGCAACAGCAGTATTTCCGCCTCGTGGACGACATTCTGGCCGCTGCCCCGTCGATGTTTCCGCTGATCGACGAAATCAATAACGAGATATTAACCGGCAAACTCTACAAAGCGCTGAAGGCTGCGGGCAAGTTGATACGCTACGAGGAGGACCTTCTAGCGAATGCAAAACCAAGCGCTGAACGCCTATAACAAGGTCTCCAAGCAAACGGCGACTCCGCGTCAGCTTGAATCCAGCCTGCTGGCCAAGTCGGCTGCGCATTTCCAGCGAATCCGCGACAACTGGGACGATGCCCAGGCCGACCTGGAAGCCGCCATGCTGTTCAACCGGCGGCTATGGACGGTGTTCATGACCTCCGTGACCCGCGACGATAATCCGCTGCCGAAACAGATTCGGCAGAACGTCGCCAATCTCGGGCTGTTCATCATGAACCGCCAGCTTGAGCTGTTGCGCAACCCGGAGGCGCGCAAACTCGACGCGCTGATCAACATCAATCGCGAACTGGCCGCCGGATTGCGCGCCATGGCGCCGCCGGGCGGCGATGCCGGCTAAGCCGTACATGGCCAAAGACAAGCAAAAGGCCCGCATGGCGGGCCTTTTTCGTTTTCGGTCAGTTTTGGGCCGCTAGCTCATGAAGTTGACAAGCTGCAGGTCGGCCAGGCGCGCCATGGTCTGGTAGCTCGCTTCGAGATTGGTGCGCACCGCCAGGAGCTGCATGGCGACTTCGTTGATGTCGACCGATTCGATTTCGCTCAACATGGTCTCGAGCTGGGCGCCGTAGGTGGCGTGCCGCTCGGAAGCCGAGCCGACCGTGGCCTGCGCCAAGCCGAGTTCGAGGGCGATGACCTCGATCGATCCGCTCGTGCCGTTGTTCATTTCGGCAAGCCGCACGACCTGCCGCTGCGCCAGTGCCTGGAAGCGGTCGGAATCGCTGGTGACGCTGGTCGAGAAGCTCTCGGCGGCCATGACGGCGGTGGCGCGCACCAGTTCGGCTATGCCCTGCTCGTTGCCGAGCACGCCGTAATAGGCGGTGGTGCTCTCGTCGACCCGCGCCGAAGCGGTCTGGCGGGCCGAGCCGGTGGTCGATTGGCCGGAATACCAGATGACGGTGTTCGCCGGGTCGGCCACACCCATCGCCACCGCGTCGGCGAAGCCGGTGCCGGGATCGACGACCCGCATCGGCGTTTCGCCATTGGCGGCGATCATGCTCTCGGCGGCGAGGTCGGCGGAGACAGCGGCGAGGTCCGTGTCGCGCAAATGGTCGAACTGGGTTGCGATGGCGGTGGCGATATTGGCTGCCGTAGCATCGGTATCGGCGCCGATGGTGAACTCACCGCGCTGGGCTGGCGTCGTCGTCACGGCAGCAATCTCGAAACTGCCGGTCGAGCCGTCCGGCAGCGCGTAGTTGACCGTGATCGTCTCCCCTTCCTGCGGCAGCGAGTCGACCCGTATTTGCAGGGCATGCGGCTGCGTCGTGGTTTGCGCCGTTACCGTCAGATCGCTCGAATCGGTGCTGATGCCGTTGAGCTTTATGCCGAAGGCGTGCGCGCCATCCTCGGCCACCGTCACGGTATCGGCTTGGAACACATCGGCGAAGGCGGCGTTGAAATTGGCCGCAGTGGCATTTTCATCGCCGGCGACGATCGCGAATTCGCCGGCCACCGGCGGCACGCTCAGCGTCGTCACCGCCGTAAAGGTATAGGGCTCGACAAGGCCACCGGGGCGCTGGACGTTGACGGTGAGCTGGTCGCCGTCGGCGATGAGATCGGCGCCGCCGGCAAACGCCACGGTCGCCGGCGCCGGCGCACCGCCAGCCGGCGTCACTGTGACCGAGGCCGGATTGGCCAATGTCGTCGCGACGCCGGTCACGCTCGGGCCGTTCGGCGTCGCGGATTCGGAGATGACGACTTCGTTGAGGGCGCCCGGAATGGCGGCGCCGAGCTGGATCTGGTCGATATCGACGCGCCCATGCCCGTTGGTCATGTCCCCGAGCGCCGTCAGGCCGCCGGCGTCGGCGCGCTTGCGCTCGGAAATGAGCTGTTTGAGGCCCGCATGAGTGCCGTCGCCGTCGAGCAGCAGGTCGGTGTTCACCACCGGACGGGAATCGGTCCGGTTGCCGGCGAACATCTGGCGGCCGTTGAGGTCGGAATTGAGGATGGCCAGCACCTCGTCGAGCCGGGCGTAGCTTGTCTGTGTCGCCGATGCCAGCGAGATGCCGTCGGATCCGATGCCGCCGGCGCTGAGATCGCCGCGCACCTCGCCTTCGATCTCGTTGAGCCGCGTCACGGCGTTGTCGAGGAAATCGAGCCGCAATGTCGTTGTGTCGATATTGGTGCCGAAGGCCTCGAGCCGCGACAGCCGCGAGCGAAGCGTCAGGTCGAACACGCGGTCCGTGCCGAGTTCGGAAAGGGTGGCGGCCTTCTCCTGAGTTGCAAGCTGCACTTGAAGTTTTTGCAGCACCTGATTGAGAGATTGCACCGATTTATACGCGCCACCAACCGGAAACAGCGATCTGGATATCTGCATGTTCGGTGTCCTAAATGTTCATCAATGCGTCGATCAGCTCCTGGGCGATCGAAACGACGCGGGCGCTGGCGGCGTAGGCGTTCTGCAATTCCATGAGGCGCGCCATTTCCTCGTCGATGCTGACGCCGTATTCGGCATCCATGCGCAACTCGACCGCGTCGAGGGCGATCTGCTGGGTGTCGAGCGCCGACTTGGCGTTGGCGATCATGTCGCCCTGGTAATTGATGACCTGCTGGACGAGGCTCTGGAGGTCGCCGGACAGCGAATAGCCGCCGAGCTCCTTGAGCTGCTGGTTGTCCGGGCGGAAATTGACCGTCTCCATGCGGTCGAGCATGTAGTCGACGCGGGCCGGATCGCCGAGCGTACCGCCGGAATCATACTGCACCAGCAGGGAATTGTCGTTGGCGATGACCGAATTGACGGTGATGCGCGCCGCAAAGCCGCGCGCCTGCGGTTCGCCATCGAGCGCGCCGGTATAGGCCTGGTCGCCGAGGTCGGTGAACAGGTTGAGCGCGAGCCCTGCCCCTTGCGTCGCCGTCGAGCTGGTGCTCTTGCTGGCCGAAGTGATCGTGGAATTGACGCCGCCGTCGTCGCGAATGCTCAGCGTCGTTCCGTCGTCGGCAAAACTTATGCCCGGTCCGAGCACGGCGTTGAGCTGGGCGGCGACGGAGCCGGCGGCGCCTGAGAAATCGACGCCGATGACGCGTTCGCCGCCCGGCGTTCTGTAGTCCATCGGCAGCTTGGACGGGTCGTCGACCCGAACGATTCGGACATCGCGGCTCTGGCCGGACTGGACGTAGCTGAACGAGACCTCGTTGCCCTTGGCGATGTCGGCCATGCCGATATCGAATCCGTCCGGCGGACCGGTCACCGCCGTTCCCGCGGTCTCATTGGTATTGAGTGCCTGGGCCAGCGCCGCGGCGATGCTGTCCAGCTGCGCCTGGGTCTGCACCAGCGTGGTATCGCGCAACTCGACGAGCGCGGCGAGCCGGCCGGACTGGACGATTTTCTGGTCGAGCACGTCGAGCCGCAACCCGGACGGTGTATAGGCCGTCAGGACGCCGACGCCGTTCTCGGCGTCGTCGATGGCGTAGAGCGAATTGGCGCTGAGGGCACCGGCCGGTGCGAAGGTGAAAGTGGTCGCCCCCTGGTCGAGCAGGCCGAGACCGGACTTGGTCATCAGCGCCACCGTTCCATCGGTGCGGTAGACGGCCTGGGTGTCGACGATTTCGGATACCCGCGCCACCAGCCGGTCGCGTTCGTCGAGCACGCTGAGGCGCGAGGCCTCGTCGAGCGAATAGTCGGACAGCCTGACATTGATGTCGCGCAACGATTGCAGGCTCTGGTTGAGCGTGTCGACCTCGGCGGCGATCTGCGTTTCGGTTTCCTGGCGCAGCTCCTGGACGGTGCCGGACAGGCCGTTGAGCGCCTGGGCCAGCGTCTGCGCCGAAGAGATGGTGGTGGCGCGGGTGGCATAGTCCTCGGGGCTGACCGCCAGCGCCTGCATGGAATTGGTGAAATCCTGCAGAAGCGTGTCGAGCGAGTTGGCGTCGCCCGGCTTGCCGAAGGCGACCTCCAGCCGCTCGAGGAAGGTGTTGCGCACATCGGCATAGCCCATGTCGCCGACTTCGCGCACATAGGCGCGTTCGAGCGATGAGACGAAGGCGCGCTCGACACCGACGAAACTGGAATAGGTGCTCGAGCCGCCATTCATGTCCTTGATGACGACGCTCTGGCGGTGATAGCCGCTGGCGCCGGCATTGGCGACGTTGCGCGACAGGACGGTGAGGCCGTCCTGGGTCGTGCGCATGCCGCTCAAGGCATTCGAAAGGGTTACGGAAAGACCCATTCTCCACTCCTGGCGCGGCCCGGTCCGGAAAGGCTGCTACATCCGGACCGGGACCGACCCATCACAGACCGCGTTCCCGGCCGCTTCGGCCCGGTTCACGCCCTGTCTCGTTGACCTTCACGTTTCACTTCCTCCGGCTTCAGCGCAGCATGTTCAGCGCTTCCTGCAACATCTGGTCGGAAGTCGACACGATGCGCGTGCCCGCGGCATAGGCCTGCTGCGTCACGATCAGCTTGGTGAATTCCTCCGAAATGTCGGTGTTCGAGGATTCGAGCGAGGCGGAAACGATGCCGCCGCCGCTGTCGAGAATGGCTTCGCCCGATTCCGAGGTCGCGGCGAATATGCCGCCATCGAGGCGCTTGAGGGAATTCGCGGCGCTGAACTGCGCCGTCACCACCTGGGCCAGTTCGACCTGCTGGCCGTTGGAATAGGAGGCGACGACACGGCCGTCGTCGTTGATGGTCACCGAGACGAACTCGCCGGCCGCATAGCCGTTCTGGCTCAGCGCCGTGACTTGGCTGGTGCCGTTGGCGTCGGCGAACTGGGTGACGCCGCCGGTATTGTGCTGCAGATTGACATTGCCGATGGTGACGCCGTTGACGGTCAGGTTGTTGACCGTGGTCGAGACGACGTTCGGCGTCAGGGCGCCGTTGGCGGCGAAGCTGTAATTGGTGCCCACGTCGCGCCAGGCGATATCGGCCGAACCGGCCTCGGAATTGGTCAGGTAGTAGAGCCGCCAGGTGTCGGTGCCGCCGCGCGCGGCGCTGTCGACCTTGGCCCAGCGCAATTGCACGTTCACCGGCGCGCCGTTGGAGGCGTAGACGGTAATGGCGCCGCCGGCGATCGATTCGGACACGAACAGGTCCGACTGGGCCCCGGTCACCGTCGGCACCTGCACGCCGATGGAGCTGTCGGTATAGGTATAGTCGCCGGCCGCGACGCCGACCGCGGCGAGCGGCGTGCCGGTTCCGTCCGTGAGGGTGAAGGACGAGGTCAGGTTGGTGCCGAGCGTGAACCTGACATTGCCGCCGCTCAGCGCGACAGTGGCATCGGCGGCAGCGGTGCCGCCATTGGCTTGCAGGCCGGTCTGGAGGCTCGCCAGGGCGGTGTCGATGTCGCCATTGATGTCGAAGGCGATGTTGCCGCTCGCCACGCCGCCGGCGCTTTCGGCCTCGAAGGTGACGGCGACGCCGTCGATATTGATGGTGAAGGTGTCGCCATCGGTGAACGGACCGGCGGGCGGGCCGCCGGCGCTGTCGGCGTCGTTGGCGCCGACGAGAGCGGTGGTGCCGGTGGCCGTCGCGGTGACGTCCGCCGCCGTGGCGACGAAGTCCGCGGAATTCATCAGCTCGCTATTGACCGTGTTGGGGTCGTAGGCCGCGGTCTTGGGCAATTGCGGCAGGTTGAGCTGATAGTCGACGCGCGTCGTCAGCTGCGCCGGCAGGAAGGAATTGGAAATCTGGATGACCGAGGGCACCGAGCCCGAGATGTTGCCGGTCGACTGGTTGATCGGCAGGCCCTTGAGGTAGTAGCCGGCGCCATTGACCAGATAACCCTCGCGGTCGAGATCGAAATCGCCGCGGCGGGTGTAGTAGCTGGTGCCGCCGAACACGGCATTGCCGTCGTTCTGGCCGATCTTTTGCTCGACCACGAAGAAGCCATTGCCGTTGAGGGCCATATAGGTATCCGAGGACGCCGTCTTGATGTCGCCGCCAACCGTGTTGGTGGCACGCGACGATCCGATCACGGCGCCGGGCGTCTGCCGACTCACCGGAGCGTCCGGGATCAAGTCGAGGAAGTCGGTCTCGATGCGCTTGTAGCCGGTCGTCTGCGAATTGGCGATGTTGCCCGAGATGTTCTCGAGCGCGAATGACTGGGCCCTCAGCCCGGTCACAGCCGTCGCCAGTGCGCCATAGATACCCATGTTGTACTCCGTTGTCCCAAATACGTGCGGGATGCACCTGTTCACTTCGTTCAATGCAAGCCGGATGCCAAACCGAACAGCATTGATTTTCAAAGGAAATTTGACACAGTGTCCGGGCATGCCCCGTATCGGCCGGATCGAATCTGCCGCCAGCCCGGCAGAAATTGCCATGCTTGAGAATGCACCGGGTTTGTCCTAAACACCTCAGCGCAAGGGAAGCTGAGCCATGCTGTTCGACCGCGCCGAGGATTTCGTTTCGTCCGACCGTCACGCCGTGACGCTGTTCGGCATGGCCGGGGTCGGCAAGACGCGGCTGAGCGCCATCCTGAGGCGCGACGGCTGGTTTCACTATTCGGGCGATTACCGCATCGGCACGCGCTACATGGGCGAGTTCATCGTCGACAATTTCAAGCGCGAAGCGATGAAAGTGCCGTTCCTGAGGGACCTTTTGATCTCGGACTCGATCTACATCTCGTCCAACATCACCTTCAACAATCTCGATCCGCTCTCGACTTATCTCGGCACCCCCGGCGATCCGGCGCGCGGCGGCATCAATCTTGCCGAATACCAGCGCCGCCAGGAACAGCACCGGGTCGCCGAGATCGCCGCCTTCGGCGATGTGCCCTATTTCATCGAACGGGCCGAGGCGCTTTACGGATACACCGATTTCGTCTGCGATACCGGTGGCTCGCTGATCGAGGTAGTCGATCCCATGCGCGACGACGATCCGGTGATCGCGACCCTTCAGGCACACACGGCCCTTGTCTATATCCGCGGCACCGACGGGGACGCCGCCGAGCTGGTTCGCCGGTTCAAGAAGTCGCCAAAGCCGATGTATTATCCGCCGGACTTCCTCGTTCGCAAATGGAACGAGTACAAGGCGATCAACGCCATCGCCGAGGACGATCAGGTCGATCCGGCCGGGTTCGGCGCCTGGGGATTCGAAGCGCTTCTCGAGCATCGGCTGCCGCGCTACCAGCAACTGGCCGACCGGTTTGGCTATGTCGTCGAGGCAAGGGATGCCGCCAGGGTTCGCGACGGCGCGGATTTCCTCGCGCTCATGCGCGGGGCGATCGCAGCCCGTACCGCCTGAAGGCGGACGGGATCACGCGCGATCGCCGGAATTTTCGCCCTTCCGCGCCATCCAACCGAGAACCCAGATGCCCATACGCATTCCCGACGACCTCCCCGCCCGCAAGATCCTCGAAGCCGAGGGCGTCGCCGTCATGGATTCCTCGCGCGCCGCGCGCCAGGACATCCGTCCGCTGCAGTTCGGCCTTTTGAACCTGATGCCCAACAAGGAGCGGACCGAGACCCAGTTCGCCAGGCTGGTCGGGGCCTCGCCGTTGCAGATCGATTTCACCCTTGTCAGGATTTCCGACCACAAGGCCAAGAACACTTCCGAGGACTATCTCAACACCTTCTATTCGAAATGGGAGGAAATACGGGACCGCAGGTTCGACGGGCTGATCGTCACCGGCGCGCCGATCGCCCACATCCCGTTCGAGGAGGTCAGGTACTGGCCTGAAATGGTCGAGATCATGAACTGGACGCAGACCAACGTCCATTCGACCCTGTTCATCTGCTGGGGGGTGCAGGCGGCGCTCTACCATTTCCACGGCGTCCTCAGGAAGCGCCGGCGTGAAAAGGCGGTCGGCATCTACCGCCACCAGAACATGCGGCCGAACTCACCCTATCTCAGGGGCTTTTCCGACGATTTCGCCATTCCGGTCAGCCGGCACAACGACATCGACCGCTCGACCCTTCCCGATGACGGCTCGCTCGAAGTTTTGATCGACAGCAACGAGGTCGGCATCTGCATGCTCGAGGACCACAAGCACCGGGCCCTCTACATGCTCAACCATTTCGAGTACGACAATCGTTCGCTGGCCGACGAATATGCGCGCGACATCAAGGCCGGGCTCGCGCCGGCGCTGCCGGTCAACTACTTCCCCGACGACGACCCGACGCGCGAGCCGCTCAATGTCTGGCGATCGCATTCCCACCTGTTCTTCCAGAACTGGATCAACGAAATCTACCAGACCACGCCCTACGACATGGCCAAGATCGGCACGCCGGACGGCGAGAACGAGTGGCTCTAGGCCCCGACTGACCATCGACCCGTCGCCGCCGGTCCGACTTGCCGATTTCGATGCGGCCCGTCTTGCGATTGTAGGCGGACCGTCTCGGCCGGTGGTATCGGGAGGGGAACGATCCGGGGATCGCACACCTAAAAAACTATGCGGCCCGCCGATGGCTCGGTGGGCCGTACTTGTTCGTGAAGCGCTTCAGTCATTTCGCGCGGGCCGGCCCTGCTCGGGCAAAGCGCGCGCGACCGCGGACTATGGCTACTTCTTGGGGCCGCCGGGCTTTGCGGGCTTTGCAGCGGGTTTCTTCGGGTCGTTTGCCATAATGGAGCTCCTGTCCAAACAGAGGCAGTACGTTGGGAATTATATCCTTTTCGTGACAGCTTCCAATTGGTTCATTTTTGTGGCCGGCACTATTGTGGCTCTTGCATTTTTCAAAAGCGTTGCCCGTGCTGCTTCGCTTTGTGCCGCCTTGCTTTTCCGGCGCGAACTCCTACCTTCGGCGGAGGCCCGGATCGGAAAAACGCATGTCTTCTGCCCCAATTTCGCTGGTCGACGAGGTCGGACTGATTCTGGCAAATCTGGCCGAATCAGCGACCGGCGGTCTGGTTCCGACCGTCAGGCTCGGCGTCACCGGCCTCAGTCGCGCCGGCAAGACGGTGTTCATCACCGCGCTCGTCCATGCCCTCATCAACGGCGTCAGGCTTCCGGGCTTCGCCGCGCAGGCGGAAGGTCGGCTGATCGGCGCCGCGCTCGACGAGCATCCCGAACGCCACGTCCCGCGATTCGCCTACGAGCAGCATATCGCGACGCTCACCGGCGCCGATCCGGTCTGGCCGGATTCGACCCGCCGCATCTCGCAGATCAGGCTTACCCTCAAATACCAGAGCGCCAGGTGGATCGCCGGCATGATGGGACCAGGCGAGGTGCATCTCGACATCGTCGACTATCCCGGCGAATGGCTGCTCGATCTGCCGCTTTTATCGCTGGGCTTTGCCGAATGGAGCGAAATCGCCCTGACGCGGGCTGCCCGGCTGGACAGTGAAGCGGCTGCCAAACCATTTTTCCAGGAATTGTCCGGCATGGACGCGACGTCGCCGGCCGACGAAACCACCGTCGAACGCATTGCCGGCGCCTTCGCCGCCTATCTGCGGGCGGCGCGGGCCGAGGCGCAAGCCATGTCGACGCTGACGCCGGGGCGATTTCTCATGCCGGGCGATCTCGAAGGCTCGCCGGCCCTGACTTTCGCGCCGCTGCCGGCGCCGAACGGCCCGGTGGGACACAAATCGCTCTACAGGATGTTCGAGCGGCGCTACGAAGCCTACAAGCACGTCGTTGTGCAGCCGTTTTTTCGCGATCACTTCGCTCGGCTTGACCGCCAGATCGTACTGGTCGACGTGTTGAAGCCACTTAATGCCGGCGCCGGCGCCGTTGCCGATCTCGAAACGGCGCTTTCCGACATTCTCGCCTGCTTCCGTCAGGGTTCCGGCTCGCTTTTGAGCGGCATCGTGGCGCGGCGCATCGACAGGATCCTGTTCGCCGCGTCCAAGGCCGACCACATCCACCACACCTCGCACGACCGGCTCGACGCCATCCTCAACCGGCTCGTGGCCCGCGCCGGGCGCCGCGCCCGCTTCGCTGGAGCCGAGACGCGTTCGCTGGCGATGGCGGCGGTCCGGGCGACGCGCGAGGGCCGGATCAGCCATGACGGCAGCCCGCTCGATGTCATCATCGGCACGCCGGAAGCGGGCGAGAGGCTCGACGGTGCCGAATATGACGGCCGGACCGAGATCGCCCTGTTCCCCGGCGACCTGCCGGAGACGCCGGAACAGGCGCTCAGCCGCGACGGCGACGCGCCTCTCGTCAATTTCATGCGCTTCCGGCCGCCGTCAAAACTCGGCCGGACCGATGACGGACTGCCGGTCCTGCCCCATATCAGGCTCGACCGGGCCGTGGATTTCCTGATCGGAGACAAGCTCAGATGAGAAAGCCCGTCGCCCAGCCCGTCGGCCCGGCCAAGCCGGCGGACGAGGCATCTGCCGGCCGCGCGCCGCAGATCTTCTCTGCCGAGGACATCCCGGAAGCGCCCGAACCGGCGGACGAGGCCGGCACGGCGCTCGAACCGGCGCCGCCGCCGCGCCGGCGCAACTGGCTGTTGCGGATCGCCCTCTCGGCTTTCAGTCTCGTCGTCTCGCTGAGCCTCGGTCTCGCGGCGCAGCAGCTTATCGCCGATCTGTTCGCCCGCTATGAATGGCTGGGCTGGGTCGGCACGGCGATCGTCGCCGTGCTGGTCTTCGCCGTCCTGGCGCTGGCCTGGCGCGAATGGCTGTCCGTGCGGCGGCTCAACAAGCTCGGGCGCCTGCGCGAGCGGGCGGCGGCGGCGCTCGACAGCAATCGCATGGCGGAGGGCGAAGCCGTCGTTTCCTCCGTCTCGGCGCTTTATGCCGGCCGGCCGGACCTGGCGCGGGCCCAGTCCTCGCTCATGCCGGTGCTCGGCGACATCGTCGACGCCAGCGACCGCATCCAGGCGGCCGAACGGGCATTGATGACCCCGCTCGATGCGCGGGCGCGGGCGCTGACGGCGGCGGCGGCGCGGCGGGTGACGCTCGTGACCGCCATCTCGCCGCGCGCGCTCGTCGATATCGCCTTCGTCGCCTTCGAGAGCATACGGCTGGCGCGCCGCATCGCCGTGCTCTACGGCGTCCAGCCCGGGCTGTTCGGCTCGTGGCGGCTGTTCGGCGCTATTCTGGGCCATCTTGCCGTGACCGGCGGCGTGGCGCTCGGTGATAGCGTCATCCAGCAGCTTCTCGGACAGGGGCTGGCGGCAAGGCTATCGGCCCGGCTCGGCGAGGGTCTGGTCAACGGGTTGATGACCGTCCGGGTCGGCATCGCCGCCATGCGGGTGACGCGACCCCTGCCCTTTTCCGTGCTCAGGCAGCCGGTGGTTATGGATTTCGTGCCGGAGCTGGTAAAGGTTGAGAAGACCCAGACCAAGACTAAGTCCTGATCAATCCGCCATGATGGTCGAGCCGATAGGCAATTGAATCGGAGCAGCGGATGATCTCGCGGCCGGCGAAATGCGCGACATCGCCTTGCGATGCATCCTCATAGACGCCGTAACGTCCTTCCCAGCGCCAGCCGCCGAGAAAGCGGCCCTCATCGTACAAAGCCGAGAGGGCGCTTTTGGTCGTCAGCCCGGCCTTGGTGGCCAATAAAATCGGTGCCGCCGAAATAGCTATCGAGATAGCGCCAGCCGCCGCTTTCCCAGACGAGATCATGCGAACCCGGCCGACAGGCCGGCGACGGTTCGCCATCGCCGACATAGGTTTGTTTCTTGGCCGCAACGACAAAACGTTCGAGTTCCCCACGGTTCATGCGAGCGTCCTCCGCCGATGAAGGTGGAGATAGTGGTGCCGACCGACAGAATTTGGCAGCAAGGGAACAAACATTGCGCCCGGCCGGGCGGGAGCGGCAGGGTTTTCGCCGCGCCCCGGTTATGACCGGAAGGCGTTTTTCTGCGCGAGGCTCCCGATTTCGGTCGTGCGGGTCTAGCCTGGTTGCACGTGCTACCGCGAATGCGCCTATGCCGCGTCCGCCACTCGGAGACAAACAATGACCGACATCGCCATCCACCAACCTGGCCGCGGGCGCATTTATGACTCGATTACCGAAACGATCGGGGATACCCCCCTCGTCCGCCTCAAGCGGCTGCCACAACTGCAAGGGCTCGACGCGACCATCCTCGCCAAGCTCGAGTTCTTCAACCCGATCGCCAGCGTCAAGGACCGCATCGGCGTCGCCATGATCGACGCCCTCGAGGCCGAGGGCCGGATCGGGCCGCAGACGGTCCTGATCGAGCCGACCTCGGGCAATACCGGCATCGCGCTTGCCTTCACGGCGGCGGCGCGCGGTTATCGGCTGATCCTCGTCATGCCGGAATCCATGTCGATCGAGCGGCGCAAGATGTTCGCCCTGCTCGGCGCCGAACTGGAGCTGACGCCCGCCCCGGCCGGAATGAAGGGCGCCATCGCCCGCGCCGAGGAACTGGCGCGCGACAATCCCCATGCCATCATTCCCCAGCAGTTCCAGAACCCGGCCAACCCGGACATTCATCGCAAAACCACCGCCGAAGAAATCTGGAACGACACGCGGGGCGAAATCGACGCCTTCGTTGCCGGCGTCGGTACCGGCGGCACCATCACCGGCGTCGGCCAGGTCCTCAAGCTGCGCAGGCCGGACCTCAAAATCTTCGCCGTCGAACCGGAGGCGAGCCCGGTGCTGAGCGGCGGCGCCGCCGGCCCGCACAAGATTCAGGGCATCGGCGCCGGCTTCGTGCCCGACATTCTCGACCGCTCGGTGATCGACGAGGTCGTCACCGTCTCCAACGACACGGCGCTCGAAACGGCGCGGGCCCTGGCCCGCTACGAGGGCATTCCGGGTGGCATTTCCTCGGGCGCGGCCGTGGCGGCATCGCTCAAGGTGGCGACGCGGCCGGAATTTGCCGGCAAGACCGTGGTCACGGTGATCCCGAGCTTTGCCGAGCGCTATTTGTCGACGGCGCTGTTCGACGGGCTGTAGGGACGCGTTAGGACCGGCGGGGCGGCGGCGTCAGTCTGCCTTGTCGCCAGACTGGACCTTGCCCATCTTGGCGTCCCAGGGCGGCACGTCGGCGAGCCGGCCGAGGAAATCGCCGGCCCAGTGATCGACATCGTGCCGCTCGACCATCTCCATGCACGCCACCCAGCGCGCCTTGCGTTCCTTGAGCGACATGGCGAGGGCCTGATCGAGGGCGTCGGCCGTCTCCTCGATATTGTGCGGGTTGACCAGCAGCGCCTCGGCAAACAGCTCGGCGGCGCCGGCGAAACGCGACAGCACCAGCACGCCGGGATCCTCGGGATCCTGGCAGGCGAGAAATTCATGGGCGACCAGATTCATGCCGTCGCGCAAAGGCGTCACCAAGGCGACATGGGCGGCGCGATAGAGCCCGGCCAGCGCCGTTTGCGGATAGGCGCGTTTGACGTAGTTGATCGGTGCCCAGTCCGGCTCGGCGAACCGCCCCATCAGCCGGCCGCAGGCCAGGTCGAGCGCCTCGCTGATGTCCCTGTATTGCTCGATCGTGTCGCGGGAGGACGGCGCGATCTGCAGCATGTGGACGCGCCGCCGCCATTTCGGAAATTTCTCAAGGAGCTTGTCGTAGGCGGCGATGCGTTCCGGCAGGCCCTTGGAATAATCGAGCCGGTCGATGCCGAGAATGAGGGCGCGCCCGGCTAGAGACGCCACCATCTGCTCTTCGGACCGCATGGCGCGCGGGCGTCCGACGAGCTGCCGGAAGGCCTGCGGATCGGTGCCGATGGGAAAGGCATCGACCGAATGCGGCAGGAATTCCGGCGGCGCCTGGGTCTGGTCGCTGACCGAGGGCAGCGTCGCGCTCTCGAACTGGGTCTTGAGTTTTTCGACGTCGCGTTGTGCCTGCAGGCCGACGAGATCGTAGGCGGCGAGTGCCGACAGCAGGTCGGCCGAATGCGGCACGGCGGAGAAGATTTCCGGGCCGGGGAACGGGATGTGCAGGAAAAAGCCGATGCGGTTCTTCGCCCCGAGCCGGCGCAGTTCGCGGCCGAGAGGAATGAGGTGGTAGTCGTGCACCCAGATGGTGTGCTCCGGGCTGGCCTCGTTGATCAGCGCCTTGGCAAAGGCTTCATTGACCCGGCAATAGGCGTCGTAATCCTCCTCGGCGATCTTGATCAGATCGAGCCGGTGGTGAAAAGCCGGCCAGAGCACGGAATTGGCAAAGCCCTCGTAATAGCCGTGGTAATCCTTTTCGGGCAGGTCGAGGCCGCCGATCCTCAGCCCGTCGATGGTCGAGAATTGCGCCTCGTCGGTATAGTCCTCGGAAAAGCCGCCGGACCAGCCGAACCAGAACCCCTGGCGCTCACCGAGCACCTTCTTGAGGGCCACCGCCAGACCGCCCGCGGCCGGGCGCTTGCCCGGGATGCGATTGGAAACAACGATTATGGGCTTCACGGGGCTGTCCGGCTCGGCGCGCGGTCCGGCAAAATCGATGACATCATGGCTGCTTGTAGCATCTGTCGCCGGGTCTGCAAAATCATTGAGTTCGTCCACCTTCGCCATCCTGTGCCGGAGCCCGCGGGCGGTGCGGCGGAACCGATGACGATCCAGTCCGTTCAGTCCGCGAAGGCGGAGAGATAGGCGTGAACCTCGTCCGGACCGCTGAGCCGATAACGCGCCAGCGTCTGACCGGTTCCGACCTTGATGCCGAATCCGCCCAGCGCCGCGGCGGCTTCCATGCCCGCCTCGTCGGTCACGTCGTCGCCGACAAAGACCGGCACCCGGCCGGCAAAGGGCGGTTCGGCCATGAAGGCGCGGACGGCGCTGCCCTTTGAAAAGGCGGCGGGACGCACCTCGACGACCAGTTTGCCCGGCGTGCCTTCCCAGTCGGGCCGATGCGAGAGCACCGCATGCGCGGCGGCGCGGACGCGGTCCTCGGCCGCGGGCGCGTTGCGAAAGTGCAGAGCGACCGAATAGACCTTGTGCTCGATGATCATGTTGTCGATGTCGCCCAGCTCGGCGCGGAAGCGCGCGGCGATTTCGGCCGCCTCGGCCGCGACATCGGCGCCGGGCGTCTCGATGCCGCCGTCGGGCCGCCTTCGCTCGGCGCCGTGGCTGCCCGCCACCGGCGTCACCAATGGCGCCAGCATTTCGGTGACGTTGGCGATTTCGCGTCCCGTGACGATGGCGAGCGCCCCGCCGAGCCGGTCGCGCACCCTTTCAAGCGTCGGCACCAGGCGCGGTGCGACCGTCACGTCGCGCGGAATGCGGGCGAAGCCGACCAGTGTGCCGTCGAAATCGAGAAACAGGGCATTGGCGCCGGTCAGCGCCGGCGGGATCGTCTCGATCATTCGTCGCCCCGGGCGCTCGGCGCCAACTTCAGCCTGAGGCCGTCAAGGGCGTCGGACATGAGGATTTGGCACGAAAGCCTTGAATTGGCTTCGACATCGGGCACCATGTCGAGCATGTTCTCTTCTTCCTCGCTGGCGGTGTCGAGCATTTCAATCCAGGTGTCGTCGACAAAGACGTGACAGGTGGCACAGGAACAGGCGCCGCCGCATTCGGCCTTGATGTCGAAGCCCCAGTCGCGGATGACTTCCATCGCCCGCCAGCCCTCCAACGCCTCGAGCGCGTGTTCGTTGCCTTCGTGATCGACGACGATGAGCTTCATGGGCCGGTACTCTGTGGATGGCGCGGCCTAGGCCACGCCGAGCTTCTTTTGCAGCTTGGTCGAGGAGGTGGTGTACTGGAAGATCACCCTCTCGTCCGGGGAAACGATCTTCTTGGCCGCCTGGGCCATCAGCGCCGCCTCGTGGAAGCCCGATAGAATGAGCTTCAGCTTGCCGGGGTAATGGTTGATGTCGCCGATGGCGAAGATGCCGGGCACAGAGGACTCGAACTTGGCCGTGTCGACAGCAATGAGGTTGTCGTTGAGCGCGAGCCCCCAGTCGGCAACCGGGCCGAGCTTCATGGTCAGGCCGAAAAAGGGCAGCATGCGCGTCGCCGGCACGGATATTTCGCTGCCGTCCCTGGTCTTGAGACGCACCGCCAACAGGGCGCCGTTCGCGCCCTCAAGGCCAGAAACCTGGCCGATGACGAGGTTCATCCGGCCGGAGGCAACCAGTTCGCGCATCTGGTTGACCGTGGCCGGGGCGCCGCGGAACTCATCGCGCCGATGCACGAGTGTCAGGCTTTTGGCCAGCGGCGCCAGACTGACCGTCCAGTCGAGAGCCGAGTCGCCGCCGCCGACGATGACGACGTCCTCGCCGCGGAAATCCTCCATCCGGCGGACCGAGTAGAAGACCGACTTGCCCTCGAAGGCCTCGATGCCCTCGATCGGCGGTCGCTTGGGCTGGAAGGAGCCGCCGCCAGCCGCGATCACGACAACCCTGGCGTGAAAGATGTCGCCGGCATCGGTCGCGACGACAAAGCTGCCATCGGGCTGGATGTCGAGCTTTTCAACCATCCGCGCCAGATGGAATTCGGCTCCGAACGGGGCGATCTGTTGCATCAGCTTTTCGGTCAGTTGCTGGCCGGTGATGACCGGATAGCCGGGAATGTCGTAGATCGGCTTTTCCGGATAGAGCTCGGTGCATTGACCGCCCGGCCGGTCGAGAATGTCGATGACATGGCACTTGAGGTCCAAAAGACCCAATTCGAACACGGCAAACAGGCCGACCGGGCCGGCACCGACGATAACGACATCGGTTTTCATGATGGATTCGGACATGGTCTCGCTCAGATAGGGGCCGGCGTTTCGGGCTGTCTGATGGCCCGAACGGCCCGGAAAATCAACCGGCAATATGTGCTGCCGATGCAGCGGAATCAGGCGGAGGGTCCGGCGCGGCGCAGGAACCGCCGCGAGCCGACCGGCACTTCGTCGCGCCCCACCGGCTGGAGATAGACCGGCAGGTCGCCGAGCCGCCCGTCGGCCAGCGCGGCGCGGGTCGGTTCGTGGGCGACGACGAAGGCGGTGATGCCGCAGCGGCGCATGAGACGGATCTGGTCGATCAAGACGTCACCGACCGCCCTGACCTCGCCCACAAAGCCATAGCGCTCGGTCACAAGCCGCGCCGTCGAATAGCCACGCCCGTCGGTGAAGGCTGGAAAGGCGATGGCGACGGAGGCGAAGCGGCCAAGATCGCCGGCAACGCTCTCGATGGCGTCGCCCGGCGCGACCAGAAGGCCGAGCGGATGCGGGTTTTTGAGAAAGGTTTCGCGGTGTTCGAGGAACACGGGCAGCGGCACATGAGTGTAGCGCACGCCGTCGGCGGCGTCGCCCTCTGCCCAGTCGCGCCACGGATCGGCGATGAACCTGCCATTGCTGAACACTGTCGCCTCTGCCACCGGCAACGGCCGGGCGATGCGGGCATTGACGTCGAAATGGATGCCGCATTCGGTCTTGTTGCGGCCGCGCCAGCGCCCGGACCGGGCGTCCTCGCCCTCGGCGACAACGCTGGTGCATGAAGCGCAGCCGATCGAGCGAAAGCCCTCGGCGTATAGCGGATGCTCGGGCAAATCGTGCGCCTTGCGATAGGCGGCAATGTCCGAATCATTCCAATAGGCCAGCGGGTTGACCTTGATGCGATCATCGCTCGTCAATTCGAAATGCGGCAGCACGCCGCGATCGGCGGTCTGAAAACGCTTGCGCCCGGTCACCCAACCGCCGAAGCCGGCGAGGGCCAGGTCGAGCGGCTCGGTCTTGCGGATGTGGCAACACGAATCCGGGTCGGTCTCCCACAAATCGCCATTGGGGTCGAAGCGCCTCACGTCCTCGGGATCGGGTCGCAAGGCCCGGACATTGGTCAGCCCGAGATGGCGCGACAGCGTTTCGACATAGTCGAGCGTTTCGGCGAAATGCTTGCCGGTTTCGAGAAAAAGCACCGGCAGGCCGGGATCGATGCTGGCGACCATATGCAGGATGACGGCGGAATCGGCGCCAAAGCTCGAGACGATGGCGATGTCGCCGGGCAACAGCTCGACAGCCTGGCGCAGCACGCCATTTGCGTCCATTTCGTCGAACATGCCGTTGAGCGCGACGATGCCGAACGCCCTGAGCCTGTCGGATTGTGGCAGACCGGCACCAAGCGGATCAGCGAGAGCCATAGAGCGCCTCCTTGAACGGGGCATCGCCGAGGCGGCGATGGGCGGCGATGAAGCTTTCCTCGGGCGAGGCGCGCGCCAAAAGATAAGTGTCGACAAGGGTCTCGACGGCGCCCGGCACCTGTTCGGCGCTAAGGCCCGGCCCGAGAATGGTGCCGATGGAGGCCTGTTCGGTAGCGTCGCCGCCAATGGTGATCTGGTAGAGTTCGGTGCCTTTCTTTTCGACGCCCAGAATGCCGATATGGCCGACATGGTGGTGGCCGCAGGCATTGATGCAGCCGGAGATTTTAATCTTGAGCGGCCCGATCTGCTTCTGCCGCGCCGGATCGGCGAAACGCCGCGACAATTCCTGTGCCACGGGAATGGAACGGGCATTGGCGAGAGCGCAATAATCGAGTCCCGGGCAGGCGATCATGTCGGTGATCGAACCGATATTGCCGGTGGCAAGCCCGGCGGCGACCAGACCGGCATGAAGATCGCGCAGATCGGATATGGCGACGTGCGGCAGAACGATATTCTGCTCATGGCTCACGCGCAGCTCGCCGAAGGAATATTTTTTCGCCAGATCGGCCAGAACGTCCATCTGCTCGGCCGAGGCATCGCCCGGCGCGCCGCCGACCGGCTTCAATGAAACGGTGACGCTCGCATAGCCGGGCTGGCGGTGCGGAAAGCTGTTGTTCTCGACGAAACGGGCAAAGGCCGGATCGCGCCGCCTTTCGACTTCGAGATCGAATTCGGTGGCTACCTCGGCGAATTCGGGCGGCACGAAGTAGGCGGCGATGCGGTCGAGTTCGGTTTGCGGCAGGGTCAGCACGCCGCCCCTCGCCGCCTCGAATTCGGCCTCGACCTGATCGCGTATCGCGTCGAGCCCCTCCTCATGGACGAGGATCTTGACGCGGGCCTTGTACTTGTTGTCGCGGCGTCCGTAGCGGTTATAGACTCGCAAAATGCTCTCGAGATAGGCGAGCAGGTCGGCATGCGGCACGAAACCGTTGATCAGCTTGCCGATCATCGGGGTGCGGCCCATGCCGCCGCCGACATGAACGGCCCAGCCGATCTCGCCTTGCGCATTGGCCGAGGCCATCAGGCCGATATCGTGGAACTTGACGGCGGCGCGATCGTTCGGGGCGCCGGTGATGGCGATCTTGAACTTGCGCGGCAGGTAGGTGAATTCGGGATGGACGCTCGACCATTGCCGGATGATCTCGGCGACCGGGCGCGGATCGATGACCTCGTCGGCCGCCGCGCCGGCAAAGGCGTCGGTCGTGACGTTGCGGATGCAATTGCCGGAGGTCTGGATGGCGTGCATCTCGACCCCGGCCAGTTCATCGAGGATGGCGGGCACGTCCTTGAGCCTCGGCCAGTTGAACTGGATGTTCTGGCGGGTGGTGAAATGGCCGTAACCGCGATCATAGGTGCGGGCGATATGGGCGAGCCGCCGCATCTGGGTGGCGCTGAGCGTGCCATAGGGAATGGCGACGCGCAGCATATAGGCGTGAAGCTGCAAATAGAGCCCGTTCATCAGCCTGAGCGGCCGGAACTGGTCCTCGTTCAATTGGCCGGCGACACGCCGCTCGACCTGGTCGCGGAACTCCTCGGTGCGGGCCTTGACGAAACCATGGTCGAACTCGTCATAGCGATACATGGGGCGCTCCCAAATCCTGCCGTTCCGGGCCATAGGGCGCCGTCGGGCCATTGGCGCGGATGCGCTCGCGCAGGCGCTGCGGCAAGACGCCCCCGGCCTCGACCGCAACCTTTTCGGTTTCGATGCCGACGATGCGGCCGCTGGCCCTTGCCTTGGCGATGAGCGCGTCGCGCTCGGCCGTCTTATCCGGTCCGAACAGCCGCGCCGCAGCGAGGCCAGCATGCAAGGCGCCGTCTCTGCCGAGATAGACGACGGCGCCGGACAGCAATTCGTTGGCGGTGACGATGTCCAATTCCGCTTTCACCTCAGGCGATCCTGTGGATGTCGCACTGGGACGCGGCGGCGGCGACGCCCGGCACGACGGAAACGAAAATGCCGGCGCGGCGGGCGGCGGCGATCTCGATTTCGATATCGCCCGCCTCGCCGCCGCTGCCGCCAACGAGCCGCACCACCCGCCTGCCCTTTTGGGCGAGGCCTGCGGCAAGCGCCCCGGTTTCGGCGGCGGCGACGGGCGAGCGCGCCGGATCGACCGGCAGGCGCTCGGCGTCGCGCCGGCCCATGTCGATCAGGACGGCGGGAACCGAGCGATCGTGAACGATGATGTCGGCGGCCTGCAGCAGGCGCTGGGCCCGAAGGGTGAGGAGGTCCTCGGCGCCGGGACCGGCCCCAACCCATGCCACGGCGCCCGGCTCGGCACCGGTCTGGCTGTCGATGAGGTCGAGGGCCTTGCGGCGGGCCGTTTCCGGATCGCAGGTGAGTAGAGCGGCGATGTCCGCGCTGTCGACCAGCCTTTCGTAATAGCGCCGTCGCGCCGGACCGGCGGGCAGGCGTTTTTCCACCGCGCCGCGCAGCGATCCGGCCAGGGCGGCCAGCTCGCCGAGGGCCGGCGGCAAAACCGCCTCGATAGCGGCGCGAACGCGGCGGGCGATCACCGGCGCGGCGCCCTCGGTGGCGATGGCAACGCTCAAGGGGGCGCGATCGACGATGGCGGGGGTATAAAAGTCGCAGCGCTCGGGCGTGTCGACGACATTGACCGGAATGCCGCGTGCCCGCGCTTCCGCCTCGGCAAAGCGACCGTCCGCGCCGCTATCGGCGACAAAGACCAGCACGGCATCGTCGAGCCAGAAGCTGCCGACGAGATGCGTTTCGAGCCCGTCCTCGCGGCGGTTGAGGGTCAGCCTGCCGCTGTCGAGTTCATCGAAGCCCGCCTCGAAGCGGCGCGCCCAGACGCGTATATCGGCGCTGGTTCGCAGCGCCAGCCGCGTCTTGTTGAGCGCCTCGATGCCGCCGCCGATCACGACGATGGCGCGGCCGGCAACCTTGACCGAGACCGGAAATGTGTCAAGCAGAGCCATGTCCGCGCCTTTCGCTTGTCGACGATACAATACGAAAGCGCAGCCATCGGCTCAAGCTACTGATATTAAATAGCTTTTATTTTCCGCTTCACGCTCCGGCGGCAGAACGCAGCACGTACCGGCAACGCCGCAGGCGCAAAAAAGCGCCACGAAATGGCTCGAATAAAAAACTTTTCTCTTGCCGGAAGGTATCGCCGGAGAGCTCAGCCCTGCCGTTCGGGGATGTGCAGGACAAGACCGTCGAGTTCGTCGCGAATCTTGATCTGGCAGCTCAGCCGGCTCGTCGGCCGCAAATCATAGGCGAAATCGAGCATGTCCTCTTCCGGCGCCGAGGGGCCACCCACCGCATCGGCCCACGCCGTGTCGACATAGACGTGACAGGTAGCGCAGGTCAGCGAGCCGCCGCATTCGGCAACGATGCCAGAAATGCCGTTCCTGAGCGCCGTTTCCATGGCGGTCGCGCCGTTTTCCGCCTCGACCTCGTGGCGGGTGCCGTCGGGGTCAACGAAGATGAGCTTGGTCATGACTCTTGGCCTGATGGTGAGCGTTCAGCGCGTGATAGCGGGGCGAACGGACCGGCACAAGCCTTCAGGCCGCGGCGTTGTGCCCGGCGGGCGCGCCGGCCGCGGCGCTATTTCGCCAGCAGGCCGGATATGAAGGCGCGCGTCTCCTCGACGGCAATGCCGAGATCGCTCATGCGCTCGGCGCTGACCGCGCCGGCCTCACGCAGTTCGGCTTCGGCGGCGGCGGCTTCCGTGGCGATCGCCCCGGCGCCGACCCCGGCCGCGGCGCCCTTGAGCGCGTGAAGGCCGATGGCGATCTCGCCGCTGTCGCCGGACTGGGCAGCACGGTGGAAATAGGCGGCGGCCATTTCCGAAAACAGTGTCAGGATTTCGGTCTCGAGACCGGGATCCCCGAGCGTCTGGCGGGCGAGATAGACCAGATCGATCGGCCGGCCAGCCAGCTCGCCGGCCCGGATAAACGCATCGGTATTGGTCTTTATGGCACGCACCATGTTCCGCACTCCGGTCTTTTCGGGGCGCAGTGTATCCGGCGCCGGTTAATCTTCTCCTTCGCCGCGAGCGGGGCGATGCGGCCCCGCCAGGGCCGGAGATTTGCACACAAATTAACCTTTCATTAAGAAAATGTTCTAAATCGCCGGTTCGGCGTGTATAAAGGCATGTTACCAGCGCGCGGCGGCGCAGGTGCAAGCAAAGGCGGTCGGAGGCCGGGGGGTTTCACGCCGCATCGGCGCCCGGCGGGGAGGCTGACATCGCATCTCGCACACGCCGTATCAGGCCTGAAGCCAATGCGAGAGTTGTAGAGTATGGCGAACGAACCGACCTCCAAGTCCGACGATCCCGCGGCCCTGGCATTCTCTGCCGTCGAAAACGCGCTCAAGGATTCCGTGTTTCCGTCCGAGGCGGGCGGGTCGCCGAGGCGCCTGCCCCGAAAACGCGAGGACGAGCCGATGAAGCCGGCCGAACGCCGCCGCTCGGGCGAAAAGATCGCCAGCCAGACCGGCTCGGTCGCCAATGACGACCGCATGCCGAGCGCCGGCCTTTTGTACTCGCTGCAATCGCGCACCTCGAACACCCCGCTGATCCTCGCTTCGGTTCTGTCGCTGATCTGGCTCGCCATGACCGGCGGGGTCGGTTTTCTGCGCTACAATGCCGAGCTTGCCAGCGCCGGCGGCGCCAACGCTTTTTTCGCCTCGCCCGAATTCGCCGGCCTTGTGGCGCTGATCGCCCTGCCGATCGTCGGATTTTTCGCGGTCGCCATCCTGGTGCGCCGCGCCCAGGAACTCAAAATCGCCGCCTCGTCCATGACCCAGGCCGCCATCCGCCTGACCGATCCCGAAACCACGGCCGCCGACAAGGTGGCGACGGTCGGACAGGCTGTCCGGCGCGAGGTTAACGCCCTCGGCGACGGGCTCGAACGCGCCCTCAGCCGGGCCGGCGAGCTCGAGGTCATGGTGCACAACGAAGTCACCGCCCTCGAACGCACCTATTCGGAAAACGAGATGCGGCTGCGCGCCCTCATCCAGGACCTGGCCGTCCAGCGCGACGCCGTCATCGACAATTCCGACCGGGTGCGCGACGCCATTGGCGGCGCCCATACCGCCATGATCGGCGACCTGCAGCAGATCGGCGCCACATTGAGCGCCACGATCACCGAACACGGCGCCGCGGCGCGCAGCCAGATCGAGAACGCCACCGGGCAGTTCCAGTCGCTGCTCGACGACCGCTCGGGACGCCTGATCGCCGGTATCGACAACCGCGGTTCGGACATGGCCGCGGCGCTCGACGGCCATTTCGAACGGTTCGACGGGCTGTTCGGACAGCGCGCCGGCGAACTGGCCCAGGTGTTCGACAACCGGACCAACAACCTCGCCGCCTCCATCGATGCCCGCATGGACTCCCTCATCGAGGCCATCGACGGCCGCGCCGAGGTGGTCAGCGCCTCGCTCGAGGACAAGACCGGCCAGATTTCGGCCGCCATGTCCGCCGGCGGCGACGCCATGATCGCTGGTCTCGACGAACGCGAAGCCGCGCTTTCCCGGGCGCTCGAAGCGCTCGGGTCGCGCATTGTCGGCGATATCGGCGGCCGCACGGTGCGGGCCGAGGAAGTGCTGACCAATCTGATCGACCGGCTCGAGGAATCGATGTCGATCCGCGTCAACGCCATCGAGAGCCGTTTCCAGTCGGCGATCATCGAGATCGGCGCGGTCATCGAGGAAAACGCCGAAACGGCCCGTGACGCGCTGTCCTCCGCCGGCGGGGCGGCCCTGTCGACGCTGTCGACCCGCGTCGACGAAGTCACGGTCATGCTCGACGACCGCCTCAACGCCCTCGACAATGTCGTTTCCGAAAAGGGCGAGCGGCTGATCACCCACCTGGGCGATCACACCCAGAGTTTCGACATCCGCGCCAGCCAGCTCGAAACGGCGCTCAACGACAAGACCGGCCGGCTCGGCGAAACGCTCGACGCCGGCACCCGGAACTTCCTTTTGGCCGCGGATGAGAAAACCGAGGCCCTCGCCGCAACGCTTGAGGACATGACCTCCGGGCTCGGCGCGACCATCGAGGGCCGCACCCGCGAAATCGAGACGACGTTCGAAACCCATCTGGGCGGCTTCATCACCAGGCTCGACGACCGCGCCAACCTGATCAATGAATCCCTCGCCTCCAAGACCGAAGGCCTGTCCAATATCCTCGACCATCGCGCCGACAGCTTCGGCAAGATGATCGAGGGCCGGTCCGACGAATTCAGCGCCGCCATCGAAAAGACCGCCGGCGACCTCGACGAGGCCATTGCCCTGAGGACGGCGGAGTTCGCCACAACGCTTGAGGGCAAGACCGGCGAGATGAGCTTCGCCATCGACGAGAGCACCCGCGCCCTCGGCGAGGCGCTGGGCACCCAGACACGCGCCATTGCCGAACGCATCGCCACGCGCACCCAGCAGCTCTCGGAGGCGCTGTCGACCCGCACCCAGGAATTCGGCGACGCCCTGTCGACGCGCACCGAACGCTTCTCCGAGGCGCTGGCGCACGAGACCAACCTGCTGTCCAAGGCGCTGGACACGCGCACGCGCGCCTTAAGCGACGAGATCGAAACGCGCACGGTGCAGATTTCGACCGCCATCGAAAGCCAGGGCATGGCGCTCGACAATCGCGTCGGCCAGGCCATGACGCATGTGGTCAACACCATGACCGAACAGTCGAACCGGGTCAGTACCCTGATCGACGGCAAGGTCGAGGCGGTCAACGCCAATCTCGGCAGCGGCGTCGCCGCCGCCGTTTCCCGCCTCGGCGACGTCGAATCCGGCCTGACGGCGCGCCTGAGTTCGGTCAGTTCCAAGATCGTCGAAAGCGCCCGCGAAGCCGCCCAGGCGGTCGAATCGAGCGTCGAGCACGCCCGCACCTCGATCACCGACATGGTGGACCAGCGGCTGGGCACCCTGCCCGAGGCCATCACCGCCCGCACCGAGATCACCGCCGACCGGCTGGCCGAGCTCAACAAGACGCTCAATTCATCGATCACCAAGTCGATGTCCGACCTCGAAGCCGGCGCCGACCGCATCGAGGAAACCATTGCCACCCGCATCTCGCAGGCGACCGCCTCGCTGTCGACCGATGTCGAGCAGACGGCGGCCCGCATGGACGTTGCCGTGCGCACGGCGCTCGAACAGGTCAAGGACGCGGCCCGCCATATCGAGGACCTGGTCGAGGTCAAGGCCGTCGCCACGGCCGAACAGCTCGACGCTCGGATCGGCCAGATGAACAAGGTCGTTTCCGAGCAGTCGACGGCCTTCGCCCAGATCATCGACGCCAGTTCGAGCCGGCTCGACGCCTCATTGAGGAACCACGGCAACCTGTTGCGCGATGCCCTGGCCCAGTCGGCCGGCGACACCGAGCACGTCATGTCGGAGACGACCCGGCGCATCCAGAGCGAACTGGGCGATGCGCTGAAGCGGCTCAACGATTCCAACCTGTTGCTGCAACGCGTGCTCGAAACCACGACGACCAATCTCGCCGACCTCGAGAGCAAGGTCGCCACCCAGACCTCGACCTATTCGACCACGGTCAAGGACGCGCTCACGGCGACCGAACAGGCCGGCACGCTGGTCAGCCAGCATGTCGGCGCCTTCCAGCGGGCCATCGGTTCGATGACCGAGGAGTTCGGCGCGCTGATCGGCTCGCTCGACAGCCAGGCCATCAATATCGACCGTGCCGCCAACAGCCTCACCCAGGCCGGCAATTTCTCGATCGACACGCTCGAGAACCGCCGCGGCGCCATGGAGGCCCTCGCCGAAAGCTTCACGGCCCGCGCCGACGAGATCGACGAGCGCATGCGCACCTTCGCCCATTCCATCGCCGAAACCGTGTCCGAGACCGAGCAGCGCCTCGTCGCCGCGCGGCGGGCGATGGAAAACGCCCTGGCCTCGACTGCCAGCGCCGTCACCGAAGGCATCGAGAATTTCTCGATGTCGGCCGACAGCCAGAGCCGCCGCGCCAACCAGATTCTGGGCGACGCGCAGCAGACCATGCTCTCCGAGATGCAGGCGACGCTCGACGAGGCGACGCGAAGGTTCAACGAGACGGCTTCGGCCATGCGCGCCACGGCCGGCCAGGTCGGCCACGAACTCGAAGCCACCCGTTCGGAACTGCAGCGCGGCGTCTTGGAACTGCCGGAGGAAACCCGGGCCAGCGCCGCCGCCATGCGCCGCGTCGTGGCCGAGCAGATCGAGGCGCTCAATGAGCTCAACGCCATCGTGCGGTCGCAGTCGAGCACGCATGACGTCAGCGTAAGGCGTCCGCCGCGTCGCGAGGAACCGGTCCCGGCTCCCGCCTCGCGCCGGCCGGAACCGCGCCGCGAGGAGCCACGTCGCGAGGAATCGCGCCCGATCGAGGCCCGTCAGCCGATCGTGCGCCCGTCCACGCCGCCCGCCTCGACGGCGGACATCGCCACGGCGCTCGAAGGCGTGCTCTCGGCCCCGCAGCCGCACACGGCGCCGCGCGCTCCGGTCGCCGACAACGGTGAAAACGGCGGCGGCTGGCTGCGCGATGTGTTGCGCAACGCTTCGGCCAGCCAGGCCAGCGCCCCGCGTGCCGCCCAGAACAGCTTCTCGAATCTATCGAGCGAGATCGCCCGCGCCATCGACCAGGGCGCCCTCAACGAGGCGTGGCAGCGCTACCAGGCCGGCGAGTCCAATGTCTTTTCGCGCCGCATCTATACGCTGAGCGGCCAGGGCGTTTACGACGAGGTGCGCAAGAAGCTGCAGCGCGACTCCGATTTCGCCGCGACGGCAAATGCCTATATGGAAGAGTTCGAGCAGTATCTGCGCCGCGCCGCCGCCGGTCCGCAGGCCCAGGGCGAAACCCGCGGCCTGCTGCTGAGCGACCGCGGCAAGGTCTATACCATGCTGGCGCACGCGGCCGGGCGGCTTGCCTGAACCAGGTCCAGCCTGCGGCACATCCCTCTGGGCGGCCTTCGGGTCGCCCATTTTCTTTGGCGCGCCGTTTGCCGGCAAATTGGCCAAATTCACGTTTCACCTGAAGCGCTGCCGTCATTGCGAGGAGCGATAGCGACGCGGTAATCCAGACAGATACAGGCGCAAATGCTTGTGGCCACTGGAATGCCGCGCGCCCCGTGGGCGCTCGCAATGACGGCGGTGGGGCATTTCCATCAAAACGTGAAGCGCTCTGGAGCCTGTCATCTATTGACGGAAGCAGCGCCTTTGCTTGCCTCCCCCTTGCGGGGCGGGATTGAGATTGGGGGTACCTGCGCCGGCGTTTGCCGCCCCACCCCACCCGACCCGGCTGCGCCGGGCCACCCTCCCCGTCAAAGGGGAGGGAAGCTCGTGCCGATGCCATGAGTAAATGACCGGCGCTAGCCCGTCGCGTTTTCCGGCGGGTCGGTATCGGCCGCCGGCTTGAGATTGAGGGACCAGACGAGGCAGGCGGCGGCGAGGAGCGAGGTAACGACGCCGCTGGCGAAGGCGAGATTGCCGAACAGGTCGACCAGATAGCCAAAGCTCGACAGCGAGACCACGATCACGCCGGTCTGGACCACCATGGCAAAGCTTTGCGCCTCGGCGGCAATGTCTTCGGAGGTCCAGTTGGCGATGAAGTTCAAAAGGCCGAGATAGGCGATGGCGAAGGTCGCCGCATGGGTCAGCTGCAGCAGCGCCAGGACCCAAAGTGGCGGGTTGAGCGCCATGCCGCCCCAGCGGATGGCCGAGACCAGCACGGCGAACAGCATCAGGTGACGGGCGGTGAAGCGGGCGGCGAAGCGCCTGAACGACAGCATGGCGAAGATTTCGGCGATCGAGCCGAGCGCCAGCAGCGGACCGACAAGGGTTTCGTCGATGCCGTTGTCGCGCCAGATGAGGCCGGAAAAGGCGCCGAGAATGAAGTGCAGGCCCTGCATGAGCGCGAAGGCGACGATCGGCGCGACGAACCAGGGCTTCAGAACGTCGGCGAGCCGCGAGGTCGGCGCCAGATGCGTCGCCGGCGCAATGGCGGGCGGCGCGGCTTCCGCCATCGGTGCCGGAACCGCTGCCACAACAGGCGGCGGCGCGTCCGCCCTGGCGCGGAAACGCGGCAGGACCAGCGACACGATGGCGCGCGCCAGGGCTATGGCGAACACCAAGGGCACATAGGCGCCGGCGCCGAACATGCCGACAACGAGGGCCGCGCCGAACAGGAAGGTAACGTAGCCGACGGTGCCGAAGGCGCGCACCAGTGCGAAATTGGAACCGTTGCGGCGCGTCAGCCGCATGGTGGCGGCATCGAGCACCGGCATGACCAGCGCGAAAGGCAGGATCATCAGGGTAAAGACCGCCAGCATGCTCCAAAAGCCGCTGGCGAAAAACAGTCCGCCGGTCAGCAGCAGCGATACGAAGGCGCCGATGACGATGGCGCTGCGCCAGTCCCCGGCCCGGTCGGCAAGCCGGCCGACAGAAAGATTGAGCAACAGCGACAAAAAGATTGGCGCCGAATTGATCCAGCCGATCTCACCGGCGCTCAGCCCCCGGTCGGTCAGCCAGATGCCGAAATAGGCGCCGAGAGCGCCGGGCATGCCGTAGGCGATGAAATAGAACAGCGCCGTCCGGGCTTCGGGTGAGATCGAACCGCGCAATTGCGGAAAATGCATTGAGAACTCCAGAAGAACCGCCGGACGCGCCAGGCCGCGCGGCGACGACCGTGTCGGGTTGCGAGGAAAACGGGTGGCATGGCCGAAGCGGCCGAGTGATTACACGTTCGAACCGGAAAGGGCTATCCGCCTGTCCCGCAAAAGCGCCAGACGCTCGCCCGCACGGGACTCGCCGCTCTTATAGTGCTCCCGCCAAGCCGGTGCCGCAAATAGTGCGGGACGCCATGCATCGGTTCGATGCGGGAGAAACGCCATGGCGCCGGCGTGCAGCGCTCAGGCGGCGGTTCGGCTGCGGCGGGCGTCGAGCCGGGCCGGCACCAGCCACGAGGCGAACTGGTCGGTGGTGTGCGCCCAGGAAAAGCGCCTGGAATGAGCGAGCGCGTCGGCCCTGTCGAGCGTCAGTGCCTGCCGGACCGCCGTATTAAGGTCGGCATGCATGGCGCCGGCGCGCGGATCGGTCAGAACGTCGACCGGGCCGGTTACCGGGAAAGCCGCGACCGGCGTGCCGCAGGCCATGGCCTCGATCATGACATTGCCGAACGTGTCGGTCATCGAGGGAAAGACCAGAACATCGGCGCTCTGGTAATGGGCCCGGAGATCCTCGCCGAATTTCGGCCCGACGAAACGCGTTTCGGGGTATTTCTTCCTGAGGTCCTCGAGTTGCGGACCATCGCCCACCACGATCCGCGAGCCTGTTGTGTCGAGGCGCAGGAAGGCCTCGACATTCTTTTCGACCGCGACGCGCCCGACATACAAAAGATGCGGGCCCGGCAGGTCGCGGAACAGCGATTTGGAGCCGGGATGGAAGGCGGCCGCGTCGACGCCGCGCGACCAGATCCTCAAATTGCGGAAGCCTTGCGCCATCAGCACCTCGGCAACCGATTTGGTCGGCACCATGGTCGCGGACGCCTCGGCGTGGAACCAGCGCAGATAGGCGTAGCTCACCTCGGTCGGGATGGGCACGCGGGCGGCGAGGTATTCGGGAAAACGGGTGTGGTAGCTCGTGGTGAAACCGACCTTGTTCCACTCGCAGAACAGGCGCGCCTGCAGGCCGAGCGGGCCTTCGGTGGCGATGTGGATATGGTCGGGCTGCACCCGGTCGAAATAGGCGGCCACATGGCTCTGCGGCGCCAGGGCGAGCTGGATTTCGGGATAGGTCGGCAGCGGCACGGTCCAGAACTGACTGGGCGTCAGGTAGAACACGTCCAGGCCGCGCTCGGCGAGTTCGTCGCCGACGGCGGTCAGGCACCTGACGACGCCGTTGATCTGTGGCGTCCAGGCGTCGGTCACGATGACGATTCTACTGGGCAATACGCACCACTCTCAGTCTGCGGCGCTCGGGCTGCCGCGCCGGCAATTCCCGCGGCCAGCGCACGAGTTCGAAGCTTCCGTCGAAATGCTCGGCGATGGCGGTGCAGTTTTCCACCCAGTCGCCGCAATTCATGTAGTCGACGCCCAGCGTGTCGTGCATGTCGGCGACGTGGATATGGCCGCAGATGACGCCATCGACGCCGGTCTGCCGCGCCTCGCGCACCAGCGCGGCCTGGAAGCGGTCCTTGATGGCCGAGGAATTCTTCACCTGCTCCTTGGCCCATTGCGACAGCGACCAGTAGGGCAGGCCGAGCCGGCGCCGGACCCAGTTGATCGGAATGTTGACCTTCAATGCCATGTCATAGGCCCAATGGCCGAAATGAGACAGGCGCGGGAACTGGCCGACCACCATGTCGAACTGGTCGCCATGGATGACCAGATAGGTCTTGCCGGTGGCGCTGGTATGGATGGCGCGGTCGACGAGTTCGACATCGCCGAAATAGGTGCCCTGATACTCGCGCAGGAACTCGTCGTGATTGCCCGGCAGGTAATAGACCTTGGTGCCCGAGGCCGCCATGTTGAGAATCGCCTGGGCGAAGCGGTTGTATTCGGGCGGCCACAGCCAGGTTTTTTGCAGCTTCCAGCCGTCGACGATGTCACCGACCAGATAAAGCGTGTCCGTCTGGTAACGGCCTAGAAAGCCGAGAAGCTGGCGGATGCAGGCCGAACGCATGCCAAGATGCAAGTCGGAGATGAACAAGGCGCGCACACGCCTGATCTCGCTCGTCTCTGCCATGAACCGACTCGTTTCCTTGATGCGCCGAATTCGCGGGGACCATGACCCAGTTGGACTACGCCTGTGTGACAGTGTAACCCGAACCGATCAAATGAAAAACATGATTACTGCGGCGACCATGAGCAAGGCCAGAACGGCACCGAGGAAACGTTCGGTGCCGGTCTTTTTGAGGAAAGCCTGCAGGCTTTCGCCGAACAGCATCCACAGGCCGGTCGAGAGCGGCGACAGGACGAGACAGCCAAGGGTGATCGCCGCAACGCTGAACAGGCGATCCGGCCCGGTGGAGACGAAAGCGGCGGCAAGGCTTGTCGCCATGACCCAGCCTTTGGGATTGATCCATTGAAACAGTATCGCCTCGTGCGGCCTGAGCGGGCGTTCGCGCGTTTCGCCCTCGCCGATCCTGAGGCCGAGCAGGTTCCAGGCCATCCACAACAGATAGGCGGCGGCAAGATATTTGAGCACGAGCTTGAGCGCGGGAAAGGCGGCGAACACTTCGCCAAGGCCGAGCGCAACCACGAACACCATGAAGGGAAAACCGACGACGATGCCGATGGCATGCGGCAGGGTGCGCGCGACGCCGAACCTGGCCGTCGAGGTCATCAACATGAGGTTGTTCGGTCCGGGGGTGAAAAAGGCCGGGACCGCCAAAAGCAGGAAGGCGCCGATCATCGCGGTGTTCATGGCATGGGCTCTGCGGGTTTATGTCAGTGTTACTGACCTATTAGGCCGGAAACACAGCCGCGTCAAGCCAGCGATTGGCGGCGCCGGTCAAAGATGGCCGTTCTTGAGCGCGACAATCCGCGCATGGCTTTCGACGATGCGGTCCCTGAAGGCGGGATCGCGTTCCGCCTCGGCGACCAGAATCCCGCGCACCTCGTCGGCAAGGCCGAGGCGCGGATCGGCGGTATTGGAAAACAACAGGATGTCGACGCCGGCGCGGACGGCGGCAAGAACGCTCTGCTCGAGGGTGAAGCGCTTGCGGATGGCGCCCATTTCGAGGTCGTCGGTGATCACCACGCCGTCAAAGCCGAGCTGATCGCGCAGCGTCCCCTCGATCCAGGACGGATTGAGGCTGGCGGGCTGCTGGCTGACCGGATCGACTCCGAATTTGGCGTGATAGAGGTGGGCGACCATCACCATGTCCGCCTCGCCCCGCGAGATCATCCGGCGGAACGGATCGAGTTCTTTCGCCTCGAGCGTGCCGGTGATGTCGACAAAACCTTCGTGGCTGTCGGCGGCGGAGGAACCGTGACCGGGGAAATGCTTGAGCGCGGTCAGGATGCCGGCCTGGCGGTGGGCGCCGACGAAGGCCTCGGCATAACGCACGACATCGTCCGGGTCGGCGCCGAAGGCGCGCCCGTATTTGGCGATGACCGGGTTGTCGGGGTTGAGGGCCAGGTCGACGACCGGGCCGAAATTGAGGTTGAAGCCGTAGGATTTGAGCGACCGGGCCATCCTGAGATAGATCGCCTCGGCGCCGAGCGCGTCAGTGTTGCGCGCCACCTCGCCGGCAGACGGGATCTCGGCAAAGCCGACCGCCTTGGTCAGCCGCTCGACGCTGCCCCCCTCCTGGTCGAGGGCGATGAAGGGCGGCAGGTCGGGCCGGGCCGCGACGAAGGCGGCGTTCATGCGCTTGACCGTGTCGAGGTCGGCGACATTGGGCTTCAAATACATGATGCCGCCCAGGCGCCCCTCTCCGATCATGTCGGCAAGCGCCCGCGTATCGGCGACGCTGTCTCCGGCAAAGCCGACCAGAATCATCTGGCCGGCCATGTCGTCGAGTACGGCGTCGGCCGACTGCGCCGCGGCGGAAGAGGCCATAAGGAAAAGCAGAACCGCGAGGAGGCCGAAAGGCCGGTCAGCCCGTGGCGCGTTCGCGCTCCTGCGACAGGCGCGCGGCGCGCGCCGACATTTCTGCGGCGCGCAGCGACTTGCCGAAATGATAGCCTTGGCCGATTTGGCACCCGGCAAGGCGCAGAAGCGTCGCTTGGTCGGCATTTTCGATTCCCTCGGCGACGACGGTCTTGCCAAGCGACTGCGCCAAAGTCATGACGGCGCGAATGATGGCAGCGGATTCCTCGTCCCCCGGCAAGCCGCGCACGAAACTCTGGTCGATCTTGATCTTGTCGATGGGCAGCTTGCCCAGATAGCTCAGCGAGGAATAGCCGGTGCCGAAATCGTCGATGGCGATGCCGATGCCCATGCCCCGAAGCGTGTTGAGACTGTCGGTGATCAGGCGCGGATTGGAGATCAGCATGCCCTCGGTGATTTCGAGATCGAGCCGCTCGACCGGCAGGCCGGACTGGGTCAGCGCCCGCACGACGTCGCCGACGACGTCGCCGAACTCGAACTGCAGCGGCGAGACATTGACCGCCAGCTTGATGCCGTCGGGCCATTGCGCCACCTCGCGGCAGGCCGTTTCGAGAATCCAGCGCCCGAGATCGATGATGAGGCCGGTTTCCTCGGCCACCGGGATGAACTTGCTGGGCGGGATCGGCCCGAGCTGCGGATGGTTCCAGCGCACCAGCGCCTCGACGCCGATCAGGCTGCCGTCGGACAGCAGGACCTGCGGCTGGTAGGTCAGGTGCATCTGGTCAAGGCTCAGCGCCTGCCGCATCGCCACTTCGAGGCGCTGGCTCTCCTTGAGCTTTTGCTCCATTTCCGGCGCATAGGCGTGATAGGCGTTGCCCGGCAGGCGCTTGGCGGCGCTCAGCGCCATGTCGGCATGGCTGAGCAGAACCTCGGGATCGTAGCCCGACACGGCGGTCGTCGTCACGCCGAGCTTGGCGCCGATGATGGCGCGGTGCTCGCCGAGCTGATAGACGTCGCTCACCAGCCTGAGGATGGCGTCGCAGAACGACTCGGTGCCGGTTTCGGAATAGACACCCGGACGGATCATGGCGAATTCGTCGCCGCCCAGGCGCGAGACCACGCTTACCTCGCCATTGCGCAGCCGCTTGGCGACCTGTTGCAGCACGGCGTCGCCATAGGAATGGCCGAGCGAATCGTTGACCGCCTTGAACCGCGACAGATCGAGCAGGAAGACCGTCATGCCGGCGGCGCGGCGCTGCGGGTCGGCCATGGCCCGGTTGACGATATCGACCAGCCGCGTCCGGGTGACCAGCCCCGTCAGCGGATCGTGGCCGGCAAGATAGCGTAGCCGCTCCTCGTTGGCGCGGCGGCTGGTGACGTCGCGGAACGTGAGACAGGCCACCCTGCCCCCGAGCGTGCGCACGCCCGGGGCGTGTTCCGGCTCGGAGACGGTGATGACGAATTCGATGATCATCGGCTTGCCGTCGACATCGATCTCCAATTCGCTGAGCGCGCCCTGCCCTTCGCCTTCGGGGGTGGCCAGCGCCCGGCGCATCAGCGCCTGCAGCGTCTCGGGCAGCAATTCCTCCATCGGACGCCCGACCAGATCAATGCCGCCGCCCAGAACCTCCTCGGCGAGCCGGGAGGTCATCAGCACGCTGCCGGCGACATCGCAGACGACGATGCCGTCGAAATTGTTGGAAATGACGCGATCCAGGACGTTGCGCGTTTCGGCATGGGCGCGGGTCGTGGTGTCGAGCATCGAGCCCTTGCGCGTGACCTCGTAGCCGAGGCTGACCATGCCGAAGGCGAGCATGCCGGCATGGATCACGAAGGTGTCGACCATGACCGAGAATTCGGACAGCAGCACCACGGCCGCGGTCTCGACCACGATGATGGTGGTGGCGGCGGCGGCGGCGGCGGCGCGGGTCGAGCCGCGGGACAGGATGACGCCGATCAAAAGCGCCGTAACCAGACCGAGCAGGACCGAGGCGGCGATAGGCACTTCCTTGACGTCGCGGCCCTGCTTGATGTTTTCGGCAGCGAGCAGGTGGATCAGGGCCCCGGGTACGGTCCCGTAGCGCGGCACGGCGAAAATGTCCCGCAACTCCTGGGCGCTGGCGCCCACGATCACCTGACGGCCCGAAAGCTGCTCGGCGCCGACGATGCCATCGAGCACCTCGGCGATCGAATAATGCGGCACCGAATTGAGATCGAAACCGAAATTGAGCGCGAAACCGTCTTCGGGCATGACATGTCCGAGCGAAAGGGCCGCGCCGATGGTGGGGTAGACGACGCCGTCGGCGCTGTAGCTGGTCCGGTAGCGCCTGACCAGACCGTCGCGGTCACCCGGCACGTTGACGCTGACCAGCGTGGCGCTTTCGGCGAAACGCGGCAGCGGCAGGTTGAGCACCCTTCCGCCGTCGGCATCGTCCGATTGCAGGAAGCTCGCCAGAAGCACATAGCCGCCGGCCTTTTCGAGAGCGGCTTCGAGCGCGGCATCCTCGCTTTCGCTGGAGCTGGTGCTGAGATCGACATCGAGCACGATGTCGGCGGCATCGGCCGCGACGAGCTTGTTGATAAGGTCGGCATGAAGCGTGCGCGGCCACGGCCAGACCCCGACCTCGCGCAGGCTCTTGGCGTCGATATCGACAAAGACGATTTCGCCGCTGGCTGCGTGATGCACTGCATCGAAGCGGATACCGCGGATCAGGTCGTCGATCGGCCGCAGCCATCCCGCGAGCGCGAACAGAAAGACCGCGAACAGAACCGCCATCGTCACCGGCGATCTGAGGTTGGACGTCACGCAAGCTCCGTTCCGCGGGCGCAAAGAACCGCTGTCTAGTCTGTTTTGGAAAGCCTAACCGCAAATGTTACCGAATAGGTTACCGCAAAGTAGGTCCCCGGCACCGTTTTACTTGTTTTTTCCGCCGGCATTGGAGTGGGACGGCGGCGTGTTGGTGGCCGCCGGCGTGTTGGCGACGACGCTGGCCGCCGGCGTGTCGGCCGTGTTGGAAACGGCCGGCGTGCCGGTTGCACTGCTGACCGTGGTAGTGACCGCAGTACTGGTCGGCGTGCTGGTGGTCACGGTCGTGCTGGTCGCCGCCGGCGTTCCGGCGACGACGCTGGCTGCCGGCGTGGTGGCGGTATTGGCCACCGCCGGGCTGGTGACGACGAGCGTGGTGATGACCGTGCCGTCCGCGGCGACCGTCGTCTTGGTCGTGGCAGGCGTGCTGGCGACGACGCCGGCAGCCGACAGCGCCACGACACTGGTGCTGCCCTCCTCGATCGTCTGCACGACGGCGATGGTTTCCACGTCGGCGGCAAGGGGCTCGCCGGCGAACTGCACGATGGGAGCGTGCGTGCCGGCGCCGCTCACCGACAGAATGCTGGCGCTGCCGGCGCTGGCGCTCTGGTTCGGGCTCACATCGACCATGAGATGACGGACCACGTCGCGCACCTGGACCTGGCCGCGGCCGACCTTGACCACGGCACCGTCGGCATCGGCGCTGACCGAAAAGCGCGTGCCCTTGACGATTGCAGCCAGATACTTGGTCTGGATGGCGAAATGCTGGACGTTGCGGCGCTCGACATCGACGGACACGTCACCGAAATGCTGCTGGACGATGGTGAACTGTGTGCCTTCGCGGTCGTAGATGCGGATCTGGGTATTGGGCCCGAGATCGATGGTCTCGTTTCCCCGTATGAACTGGACCCGCCCGTTCGGCGCGGTGCGGATGATGCGCTCGTCCGCAACGACGTCGCCGCGCGCCAGTTGCACCCACGCCTCGCCAACCAAGGCGAAGACGCCGCCGCGCAGCTTGACCGCCTGCCAGTCGTCGGCAAGCGCTGCCGGAACGGCGACAAGCAGCATGAAAATTCCCAAAAGCAAGGCGCGGGCGATTGCGTGCAGGCTGTTCATGACCGAGGTCCAGCTTCTACTCATCGATCGCCAAGGTGAAAGCAAAAAGCCTTCAGGATACGCTAATATCTTCGAAGCGGCGCGAAACACGCTCAACAAGAACTTAACGAGCGTGCATCGATTTTAGCTTCCGCATTCGCCGGCAATTACGAGGATTAATGGTAAATCGGTTGGGAGATGGGGGTCGGAACAGGCTTGTGCTAGCCTGTCCGGCACGTTGTTTTTCGGCACGCCAAGCGAGGACGCCATGTCGACTGCGGTTGATACGATGGGACTGACCAAGGGGCGCGACGCCGAAGGCTCGCCCGCCCCGGACATTTCGGAAAAAGCGAAGCCGGCGCCGGCAAAGGCCCGGGACATGGGCGAGGTGCTCGTCCCCGCCCGGTTCGACGAAATCGACGCGGTCCACAAAATGGTCATGGATGCCGTCCGGACCTCGCCCTATTACTGCGATGATTTCAAAGCCTACGAAAGCGCCCGCCTGACCCATGGCTATCTGGCGCAGCTCCTTGGCACCGATCCGCGCCATGTCATGACCTTGCGGGAAAACGGCGAACTGGCCGGTTTCATCCTGTCCGGTCCCGAATTCGGCGTTTTGTGGCAATACTGGTCCTATCTCGACCCGGCGCATCGCAGCGGCACGCTCGCCATGCGGGTGATGCGGCACTACCAGACCGTCTGGCAGAACGATCGCTTCCACAAGATCCTGACCTATTCGCGTCCCGAGAACAAAGTCTCCATCGCGCTGATGGAACGCTATGGCTACAAGCGCGTGGCCGAGCTCAAGCAGCACCTGTTCGGCGAGGACTACCTGCTTTACGAATATCCGTTGAACAAGACCAAGCCGGACTACGACCGCGGCATCAGCGCCGGAATCGTGGCGGGGCTGCGCTACCGCCTCGCCCGCATGCTGCCTTTCCGCGGACGCTAGAGTATGTTCAGGAAAGGTGGATACCACCTTTCCGGTTCGAACATGCGACCACTCAGAGACTTAGGTCATGCGTTTTGATTCCATCAAAACGTGACATGACCTGAAGCCGGGCGCGGCCTGGCGCTTCTGTTTCGCCGATTGCCTGCCCCCTCCACCGCCGTTCCGGCGGTCCCCCTCGCCCCGCTTCGCGGGGGAGGACAAGGGCGACCGCTTCCGGTCACCCTCTCCCATTCGCGACGCCGGGGTAGCAGCGGCTGAATAGACGCCCTGTCCGCTACTTGGCCGAGACCAGTTGCGCGGCAAGACTCGTGGCGCCGGTCAGGCGCGGCATGATCGAAACATCGATGCCGGTGATTCGGCGCGCCACGACCCACAGAGCGGCAGACCAGACCGAGATGGCGATCAGCGCCGCGACCGATGCCCCCATCAGCCCGAAGGGTGGCACCAGCACCAGATTGGCACCGACCAGGGTGGCCAGGCCGGCGGCGACGGCCGGCAGGCTGGCATAGGGGTGGTCGTAGATCGACAGCACCAGACTTGTCGGCCCGAAGGCCGAACGCACCGCGAGCGACAGGCAGAGCACGGCTAGCGGGCCTGAGCCGATCAGGAAGCCGGGGCCGAACAGCAAAAGGGCGAACGGTCCGAGCAGCCCGGCAAAGGCGAACAGAACCAGCGACAGGCCGGCGGCGACGAGATTGGCGTCGCCGATGCGCTTGAGGAAACCGACGCGGTCCCTGCCGGCCTCCGCCTCGAACACGTCCGGCAAGGTTACGGCATAAACGGAGGAAACACCGAAAGCCGCCAGCGAGAAAATGCGGGCGCAGACGCCGAATATGGCGAGTTCGGCCGGCGGCAGGATGGCCGACAGCACGACAAGGTCGATGTCGAAGAAGAAATCGGTGGCGAGGGCGATCAGCACCCATGGCAGGGCGAAGCGCCACCAGCGCCCAACCTCCCTGCCCATCGGCACTGGCTCGCCGGTATCCTTTATGCGGCGCAGGCTCCAAAGGGTCACGGCGAAATGCGCAACACCGATAGCGGCATAGCCGATGGCGAAGACGTTGAGCATGTCATCGATGCCGCCTTCGAGCAGCGTCAGGGCGACGATGAAACCGGCGACGACCAGCGACGGCCGGATCAGCGTGTCGGCGATGAAACCGGCAAAGGGGCGCTTGAGCCCGACCAGCAGGCTCGAATTGACGAACATCAGGGCGCTGACCCCGGCAATCATGGCCATTGCCGGAAAATGCGCCGCCACGACCGCACCGGCCGGACCGATCAGCCTGACCGCGGACAATCCGCCGATCGCCAGCAGCGCCGCCATGCAAAGCCATTGCAGATAGGCCATGAGGGCGAAGCGACGGATCATCCGCCCCTGCGCCCTGGCCCGGTATTCGGAGGCGAAATAGGTGCCGACGGTTTGAAAGCCCAGCGGCATGAACGCGGCGACGAGGTTGGCCGTGGCGATGACGACGAGGTATTCGCCGAGCACGGCCTGGCCCCAGAACCGGGCGATGGCCGCCTGTCCGACGAACATCATGCCGGCGCCCGTCAGCCGGGCGACAAAGATCACTGCCGATTGCGACGCCAGGCGCCTCAGAAGACTCACTCAGCGCTCCTGGTTGGGGCGCGCCATGTCGGTGCGCATCCAGTTGATGAACCGCTTGGTCTGCTGCACGGCGTCGCGGGCGGCGTAGGCGGCGGTGCCGACGAAAAGGGCCAGCGGATTGGAGGCGAAATTGTAGATCGGCGGCACCGGGGCAATGATGCCGGTCGAGCCGACCATGCCCTTCTTGAACTGGCGCAGGCCCTGGAAGCCGTCGGTGCCCCCGAGATCGTAGAGGTCGGCGCCGGTATTGTCGCGCAGCCAGCGCATGATCTGCCAGTGCATGAAATAGCCGGCCCTCAGGGGCAGGGCCTCGTCGGCGGTGGCGCCGTAGAGATAGACGGCGGTGCGGCCGGCGGTGAAAATGACGGCGCCGGCGAGCAGCTGACCATCCTTGGTGACGAAGAACAGCTCGGGCCGCAGCGCCTCGGAGGTAGAGGCGAGCAGGTCGGGCAATGTGTCGTAGGCCGAATAGTCGGGGAATTTCTTGCGATCGGCCATGGCCTGGTAAAGCCGGTCGAATTCGGGCAGGCGGTCAGGCGCGGCATGCTCGAAAACGAGATCCTCCTTTTCCGACTTGCCGAGATGGTAGCGCCATTTCTGCAACAGGCCGGCGCGAAGCACCTTGTCGTCGTACCTGAGCTTGACCATGTAGCGTTCGGGAAACAGCAGGCCCGAACCGCGCCGGAAGCCGCGCCAGGCCAGGAACTCGACGCACTCGGCGCCCTTGCGGCGCGGCGCGCGCGCCATCACCGACAGCATCATGCCGCGCTTTTCGGCGTATTCCTCGACCAATAGGTCGATGGCCTGGGCATAGATGGCCTGGCACTGGCCGCCGGTCTCGTTCCTGAGCGCCGGTCCCCATTTGACGATGGCCAGTTTGGCGAGCCCGAGCGGCAGGCGCTGGATCATGACCAGCGCGCCGGCGACCGCTTCACCCTTGTTGAGCATGACAACCGGTTCGAGATCGACTTTCGGCCAGCGTCTTTTGGCAAAGACCGCGGTCATTTCCTGGCAGACGCCGTCGAAAGTGGCAACGAGCGCGTCCCATTTGTCGAGCGGAATGCGCTTGAGCTTGAGCTGGACGTGTTCCCGTTTTCCGGTGGGCCGCTCGACCTCCGCCGCCGATTGCGGCGGCGCGGTCACGTCCCGGGCCTTTTCGGTTGCGGTCGAGGTGTTGGCGTCCATGATGTCTCCGTGCCGGTTGCGCACCTCCGGTCAGGCGAGGTCAGGCCAACCTAGGCGCCGCGGGTGCCAAATTCCTTTCGCGCAACACCCGCGCCGAGAAAAAGCGGGCGCTATGGTTTCGGAAACCTGAGCGGCGCTGGAAAAACGTCGGCGGACGCGGCAAAAGCCCGGCGCGCGGGCCGTCGGAACGTCAACGATCGGGGAAATTGGTGGGCGAGTGGGGGCTCGAACCCCAGACCCGCTGATTAAGAGTCAGCTGCTCTACCAACTGAGCTACACGCCCGTTACCAAGGCGGCTTCTCTAGCAAACACCCCCACCCCTGTCCAGCGCGACGACCGGCGGGGCGCGCTTTTTTCGCAGGCGCGCCCTGCCCGGCCCGGCCGGTGCCGAAGGCTCTCACCGGCAGAGAGCGCGGCGAAACATGTCCTCGACGATGACGGGTGTGGCCGAACGCTCCTCCGGAGCGCCTCCGGACCGGCGCAAGGCCGATTGCACCGTGTCACCGTCGAGCGTCAGCGCCTGCTGGCAGGTCAGGCTGGCGCCGTACTGGCCGGCCATGCCGATCAGAATGCCGGCGGTCTCGCCGATGCCGGACAAATAGGCGAACAGCAGCTTGCCGGATTCCGGATCGCTGTCGAGCGTGTCGAACAGCTCGAGGACCTTGGCAACCGAGAGCGGACCGATTTCGGGCGCGGCGGCGGCGGGGGCTGGCAACAGCGCGAAGGCGGCGAAAAGACAGAAAGCAGCGAGATTCATAGCACGGGTCTTGGTCACTTCATGGCTCCATTGACGAGAATGCCTTTTCGTAATACAGAAACGAATTATCGTGCAACAATGATTTTTTCGAGATGAATGCCAACTCGTCGCACCGCCGCCGCATCGTCCGTTTCAGCGCCGCCATGTCGGTGATCTGTGCCGTTCTGATGCCCGTCGGCCCTTTCGTCCTGTTCTTCCTCGCACTTCTGGCACCCATCGACACGCTGGCGGCGATGGCGGGGGTGGCGCCGCTCCAGCCCGGCTCGGTCGACGCGGCCGATGGGGCGCGCCTCTTGTTCGGCATCTTCGCGCTGGCTTCGGCGCTGCCGCTCAGCTTCGGGCTGATCCGCCTCGCCGCCTGTTTCGGCGGCTTTGCGCGGGGGGCGCTGTTCGCACCCTCGACCATTGCCGGCCTGCGCGATTTTGCCGGGGCCATGCTGGTCTGGACCCTGGCGCAGCCATTGTTCCGCGCCGCCTATTCGATGATCCTGACCTTCGGGGGCCCGGAGGGCAGCCGGCAGATCGTTGTGCAGATCGGCAGCGATTTCATCCTGATGTCGGTATTCGCGCTCTGCGTTCTGATCGTGTCGTGGGTGCTGACCGAAGCCAGCGCCCTGTCCGAAGAAAACGCCCAGTTCGTGTGATGGCCATCCGCGTCACCCTCGCGCTCGTGCTCGCCGAACGCGGCGTCAAGTCCAAGGACCTGGCCGAAGCCATCGGCATCACCGAGGCCAATCTGTCGCTGTTGCGCCAGGGTCGGGTGAAGGGCGTGCGCTTCGAGACGCTGTCGGCCATCTGCGGCTTTCTCGACTGCCAGCCCGGCGACATCCTGCGCCATGAATCCGGCGCGGACGGGCCGTCCGGGGAATAGCCGATCCGGACGCACCCCCGGTCCTCGCGCGAACGTGAGCGATCGCGCCAGGCGCAGGCGGTAGGCGGAGGCGCGCTTTTCGGACTAGTGTCTGCCCGACGCTCGGCACTGGCGGTCGATGCGCAGCCATGAGACGGGAGAAACGGATGAAACTCGGCGCCTTTTCGATTTCCCTTGCGGTCAAGGATCTCGCGGCCTCGCGGGCGTTCTACGAAAAGCTCGGCTTCGTCGCGCTCGGCGATTCCCACTCCGAACAGTATTGCATGCTCAAGAACGGCGACGCCGTCATCGGCCTGTTCCAGGGCCTGTTCGAGGGCAATATCATCACCTTCAATCCCGGCTGGACGCAAAACGCGACGCCCGCCGATCCGTTCGACGACGTGCGCGACATCGCCGCAGCGCTGCAAAAACACGGCATCGCCTTCGCCACGTCGATCGACACGGACAAGCCCGAAGGCCCGAACCATTTCGTCATCGCCGATCCGGACGGCAATGTCATCCTGGTCGACCAGCACCGCTGAAACCGGTCCGTCCCCAGGCGTCAGCTCTTCGGCTTGACCGCCAGAACGGTGATCACCGGCGCGGTGCCCTCCGGCATTTCCATCATGCGGATGTCGACAAAACCGGCATGGCCGAACGCAATGGCGAGGCGATCGCCGAAGGCGATGGCGGCCTCGCGCGTCGGCCGGCGCCGACGTGGCTGGTAGGTCGCTGCCAGGAGCCCGCCCGGCGCCATGATGTCGGCGATGCGGTTGGCGGCAATGTCGAGGCCGGGCACGAATTGCAGGACATTGACGACCATGACCTTGGTGAACCCGCCGGCGATCTCGGGCAGGTCGTCGATGTCGCGCACGATGAGCTCGGCCTTGCCGCTGCGCAGCGCGGCGCGGTTGCGGCACAGGGCCTGGTCGATCATGACCGCAGAATGATCGACGCCGACCACCCTGCCCGTTTCAAGCCGCGCGGCAATGCCGGCTATGCCGAGCCCCGGGCCGCAGCCGATCTCGAGGACACGGTCGTCGGGCGCGATGTCGAGGCAGCCGATCGTCCAGCGATAGCGGCGCCGATTGGACGGCCGGTTGGCCATGACGATGCCGACCAGACCGCCGAGCAAACCGCGCGGATTGGCAAACTGCTTGGCTATCTCCGAACGGATCGACATGGTCTGCGGCCCCGGCGGGAGGTTCAGCGGACACGAAGGCCGGACATGCGTCCGGCCGGGCGGAACTGGCTGTCGCGCCGATGGGCGGAATGTCGATTGAGCCGGTTGACCGCTGGATAGGACACGTCGCGATTGGCCTTCCCTTATGCCGCGTCACAGCCGGCAAACTGGGTTTAGGAAGGCCCGAGCGTCAATTAGGCCACATGTCGCGTGAGCGCTATCGCCGCACCGCCGGGAACTGCGTAGATGCGGCATGACCAGTTTTCGCGCGCCGTCCGCGAGCGTGTTGCGCCGGGTGGCTGCGCTTTGCCCGTGAAAAGGGCCGCCGCCGGGTTCGGTCCGGCGGCCGGCCAATTCAGTGATTGATGCCCTTGTAGGCCGTGTCGCCCCACACATAGTCGACCCGGGCGTTGCGCCCGCAGCGGAAGCGGTAGAACTCGTAGGGGATCGGGTTCTTCAGGTGATAGTCCTGATGATAGTCCTCGGCGGGATAAAAGGTCGTCGCGTCGACGATGGGCGTGAAGATTTCGGCCGTGAAGGCGAGATCGTCCTTAATCGCCTGCTTCGAGGCTTCCGCCGCCGCCCGCTGTTCCGGACCGTCGACATAGACCGTCGTCAGGTAGGAATGGCCGCGATCACAGAACTGGCCGCCGCCATCGGTGGGATCGACCGAATGCCAATAGGCGGTCAGAAGCGCCTCATAGCTGACGACCGACGGGTCGAAAGTCAGCTTGACCGCCTCTATATAGTCGGGATGGTTTTCGTAGGTCGGGTTGTCGATGGTGCCGCCGGCATAGCCGGAGGTGGTGTCGAGCACGCCCTCAACATGGTCGAAATCGCTTTCGACGCACCAGAAACAGCCGCCGGCGAAGATGGCCGTTTCGGTCTCGGCGGCTGCGGAGGAGGAGGTGAACAGGCCGGCACCAGCGATAACGAGTGCCGCGATCAATGAACGCATGAGGTTTGCTCCCTTTTGTCCCGCTTGTCCTAATCGGCGGCAAAACGAAATGACATTCAAGTTTCACCACGAATGCGCGAGCCGCGGCGTGATCGTTCGTCAAAGACGCTTGCGCATCTGCACGCACTGGCTGGCGATCGAGACGAGTTCGGACGGATCCCAGTCGAACCGTTCCAAACCGGTTTTCTCATAAAAGCCAATGGCTTCAGGCGCGGCATTGACAAACAGGGTGTGCATGCCGAGGGCACGGGCGATGCCTTCGCACATGTCGGCCATGACGCGCCCATGGCCTTTGCCCTGTTCGGCGGCGGTGATTGCCACCAGCCGCACCGCGCCCTTGCCCGCGCCCAGTTTGTCGAGTCGCACAACCCCGATCGCCCTGCCGGCCCGCTTGAACAGCAGCGGATGATTGCAGGAGACGAAGTCGTCGACATGGTTGCGGTCGTACGCGGTGTCGCTATGCCGGGCGAGGAAAAGCTCGGTCTCGCGGATGTCGTGAAACGCCTGCCAGTCGTTCTGGCTGGCAGGCACTTCCAATCTGTAGGGCATCGGACTATCCGGCCGCGCTTTCCATCGCCCCCTGGGCCGGGGCGCCGCGTTCCATCATCAGCCGGTTGTAGGCGTTGAGATAGGCGCGGGCGCAGGCCATCAGGGTATCGGGTTCGGCGGCATTGCCGGAGACGATGCGGTTGTTCATCTCGAGGCGCACATGGGCGTTGGCCTGGGCGTCGGTGCCGCCGGTGACCGCGTCGATGGCGAACAGCACGAGATGTGGATCGGCATCGACGGCCTTCTTGATCGCCTGGAAGATGGCGTCGACCGAGCCGGTGCCTTCGTAGGAGACCGCGCTGACCGCGCCGTCTATGCTGAGCGTCAGGTTGCACCTGTGCGTGCCGCCGGTTTTGGAGACGACTTCCATCTCGACGAGCTTGATGCGGTCGGCGGCCGAGCCGAGTTCGTCGTCGACCAGGGCCATGATGTCCTCGTCGTAGACGTTCTTCTTCTTGTCGGCCAGGTCCTTGAAACGCTGGAAGGCTTCCTGGAACTGGTTGTCGGCGAGGTCGTAGCCGAGATCCCGGAGCTTTTCCTTGAAGGCATGCCGCCCGGAATGCTTGCCCATGACCAAAGAGGTCGATTTGATGCCGACGCTTTCGGGCGTCATGATCTCGTAGGTCTGGGCGTTCTTGAGCATGCCGTCCTGGTGGATGCCGCTCTCATGGGCGAAGGCGTTCTTGCCGACCACGGCCTTGTTGAACTGTACCGGGAAGTTCGAGGCGGCCGAGACAGCCTTGGATACGCGCGACAGGTGCGTGGTCTCGATGCCGGTCATGTACGGCAGGCTGTCGCCGCGGGTGCGGATGGCCATGACCACTTCCTCGAGTGCGGCATTGCCGGCGCGCTCGCCGAGGCCGTTGATGGTGCATTCGACCTGACGGGCGCCGGCGCGGACGCCGGCCAGCGAATTGGCGACGGCCATGCCGAGATCGTTGTGGCAATGGGTCGAAAAGATCGCCTTGTCCGAGCCGGGCACCTTGGTCATCACCGCGATGAACATTGCCGCGTAGTCCTCGGGGGTCGAATAGCCGACCGTGTCGGGCAGGTTGATGGTCGTCGCGCCGGCGCGGATGGCCGCATCGGTGCAGCGGGCGAGGAAATCGATCGGCGTGCGCGTCGCGTCCATGGCCGACCACTCGACATTGTCGATGAGGTTGCGGGCCTGGGTCACGGTGCGCGTGACGATTTCCAGGACCTCGTCCTGGGTCTTGTTCATCTGGTGGGCCAGATGGATGGGCGAGGTCGAAACGAAGGTGTGGATGCGGCCGCGACGGGCGTGCCTGACCGCCTCGCCAGCCCGGTCGATGTCGGCGGGAATGGCGCGGGCCAGCCCGGCGATCACCGAATTCTTCGAGCGCCTGGCGATCTCGGCCACGGCTTCGAAATCGCCGTTCGAGGCGATGGGAAAGCCTGCCTCGATGATATCGACGCCCATGTCGTCGAGCAGTTCGGCGATCTGCAGCTTTTCGGAAAGCGTCATGGTGGCGCCGGGCGATTGCTCGCCGTCGCGCAGGGTCGTGTCGAAAATATAGACGCGGTCGGCGTTGGTTTGGGCGTCTTGCGTGGTCGGCATCTTCTGATCCTGATGGTTTCGGCCTCGGGCATGGCAGCCGTTCGGGCCGGACATTGTCCTGTTCGGCTCAACACTCCCCTACACACCCGCTCGCTCGGAGCCGTCGGTGTCTAGGGGCCGATAAGGAGGAGAAGAAGGGCGGGAAGCAGCAGAAGGCCGGCCGCGATCAGCCGCAAACGGGCTTCGGCCGTTTCGGTCGTGGTCGCTGCATATGCGATCGCTTTGGCGCGCATCAGTCTGCCTTCAGGGCGTTCTACCGTCTTTGCGCCGGACAATGCTTCAATTCGCCGCCGCGTGCAAGCCCGTGGCACGGCGCGGCGGTCGCGCGGCGGCGTCCATCCTGCCCTCAGGCGAAGGCGAAGACCGCCGCGAGAATGATCAGCGGGCCGGTGACCAGATTGACCTTGCCGGCCATCGCCAGACGCTTGCCGGCGCCGGCATCCCCGGCCTGGACCTTGCGATAGGCCGCCCCGCCGATGCCGACCGAAGCCGAGAGCACGACGACCAGGGCCATCTTGACCCAGAACCACCAGGTCAGCCCGGCGACGCCATTGTACTTGAGCAGGACGACGGCGATTCCGGTGACCCACAACAGGCCGAGTCCGATCTGGCCGTTGCGTCCAAGAACGTTGCCGATGGCGAAAAGCAGGCCCTTGTGATCGGGCGGCGCCGTCCGTGTCCGGGCACCGAGGACGCCGAGCGCCATGCCCGACCCCATGCCGATGACCAGGCCCAACAGATGCAGGGCAACAAGGATGTTGACAACGATGTCCATTTCGCCCTCTCGATGCGACAGAATGTCGCACATTAGCGGGCACGGATCAGGCGGACAAGTCCATTTCCCCTTCGGCGATCACCACGGCGCTGCCGCCGATGCCGGCGCGGTCGAGCTTGCCGGCCTGCTTGGAGAATCGCAGGGAAATCAGACTCGGCCGCCCCATTTCATGGCCCTGGCGCAGCTTGAAATCGGACGGACCATCACCGGGAGCATGATCGGACAACAACCCGATCAGCGCGGCGGCGGCCGACCCGGTCGCCGGGTCCTCGCCCTGCCCGATATGGGGTGAAAGCATGCGCGCGGCAAAGTCGTTGCTCTTCTCCTCGGGCGTTGCCGTGAAGGCATAGACGGCGTTTCGGCCGTCTGGGAAGACGTCGAACCAGCCGCGCCGCTCGATCCTGATTCTGGCCAGCGCCGCGGCATCGCGCAGGGGCACCAGATAGAAGGGCACGCCGGCGGACCATTGCGCCGGCAGGAAATCCCCGCAGCCGAAATCCTCGACCCCGAGACCGAGCGCTTCGGCCATCGCTTCGGACGATGGGGCTTCGCCAAGCCGTTCGGGCAGTTGCGGCAGGCTGAAATGGGCGGTGCCGCTGCGCTTGCCGGTCCGTTCGATCACGCAGGTGACGACCCCGATCTCCTCTTCGAGGCGCACTCCGGACAGGCGCTGTTCGAGTCCGAGCAGAACCGCGGTTCCGACCGTCGGGTGTCCAGCGAAGGGCAACTCGGTCTTCGCCGTGAAGATCCTGAGGGCGGCGGCATGATAATCGAGACGCGGCTGGCGGACGAAGACCGTCTCGCTGAGATTGAACTCGGTGGCGATCTTCTGCATCAGCTCGTCCGACACGTGATCGGCCTTCATGACCACCGCGAGCGGATTGCCGGCCAGCTCTTTGTCGGTGAACACGTCGAGCAGGAAATACTTGAGCTTCATGGTGCCGCCCTCCTGCTGCTCACGTCGCGTATTTCGCCGAGTCGGTCAAATGCCGTCGCTGGCGCGGCGGGGCGCTCAGCCGCCGAGCAGGTGCCGCGCGGCTTCGAGCGCGTAGCGCGGCGACGCGGCCGGATCGAGATCGGCGGCACGCGTGAGCACCACCACGTCGCTGAGTTCGCGATCCGTCTGCCGGTCGAGATTGTCCCTGATGCGCGTGGCCAGCGCCGCCGCCGGCATGTCAAAGACATAGAGCCGGGCGATGGACAGCAATTGTCCGGTGCTGACGAGAAAGTCGCCGCCACAGCTTGCGTCCCGGGCATCGAGCCCGGTCTCCTCGGCCAGTTCCCGCGCCGTCGACGCAAAGACATCCGCCACGCCGTCCGAGCCGACATCGCCCGGCTCCAGCGATCCGCCGCAGGGATAGACGTGACCCGCATTGGAGGTGTGCTCGCCCATGACGCCATAGATCAGGCCACCATCATTGCCGGCGATGATCGCCGAGCCGAAGGCGTTGAAATAGCTCTGGTCGGGAAAGCCCCAGTCGCGCCAGGCCAGAAAGGCGGAAAAGCGCGTAACGATCAATTCGGCCGTGAGGATGCCGCCGACGACGCGGGGCGCCAGGGCGCCGAGCACCTGCCCGTCGAACAGCGCCGGGCGCCGCTGCTGCGCCTGCCGCCAGTGCGCGGCAATGGCGTCGCGATTGGCCTCGGCGAAGGGCCAGGCGGTGTCGGTCATCCGCAAGTCGGTGCCGGCAATGGTTTCGATCATGCTGGTGTGCCAATGCGACTGAGTGAATGGGCGGGCCGGACCGAGCCTAGGTCATGTCACTTTTGATGGAATCAAAGCGCATGACCTAAGCCTTTTCGTGGTCGCATGTTCGAACCGCAAAGCCGGTAACCACTTTTGCTGAACATGCCCTAGCCCGGCAGCGCGTATTCGGCCGGATCGAGGCCGAGCGTTCGCGCAATGGCGGCGGTGATCAGCCGGTGGTCGTCGCGCTCGTCGAGGCCGGACACGACCGCCGCTCCGACGATGCCGGCGCCCCTGACCGTGATCGGAAAGGCACCGCCGGATATGGCATATTCCTCGGCCGAGACCCCCCAGCGGTCCTCGAACAATTGCCGGTCCTGCTCGATGCGGACGCGATAGCTCGATTTCAGCACCAGCCGCACCGTATTGGCCTTGCGGTGGGCCCAAAGATAATTGCCGTGGGTGTAGCCGGGCGTCGAGCCGAAGGCGAGCGGCCGGTCCCAGAACTTGACGAGAACGCCGACGCCGACGCCTTCGGCCAGCGCCAGGTCGCGGGCGTGGCCGAGCAGGGTGAAGGCCGTGTTTTCGTCAAAGTTCGAAAAGATGAGCGTTTGTTCCTGCCTGAGGACACCCGGCAAGTCGGCGTGAGTCATCGCGTGCTCCAATTTTTCCATGCCGGCAAATTGACAGGGGCGGACCCGGATCGCGCCTGCCGCGGGCCGTTTTCTTTACCAAAGATTCCGCTTCGGGTTGACGACAAATTTCGCCCGGCATTAGTTAGGCACATGCCTAATCCTGACGACAAACTCGATCTGGTATTCACCGCCCTCGCCGATCACAACCGGCGGGCGATGATCGAACGGCTCAGCCGCAGGGACCAGTCCGTCTCGGCGCTTGCCGCACCCCTCGGCATCTCGCTGCCGGCGACGCTGCAGCATCTCGGCATACTGGAATCGGCCGGACTGGTGCACAGTTCCAAGATGGGTCGCGTGCGCACCTGCCGGCTCGATCGCGAAGCGCTCTCGGCGGTTGAGGCGTGGATCGGCCAGCGCCGCGCGCATTTGCCACCGAGTGGCCGGCTCGACGCACTGGCCGATCTTCTGACACGCGTCGCCAACCGCGAGCAGGGGCAGATCGGCACCTGATCGGGCAACAGGCCGGCAAACTGCGCGGTTTGGATTCATCTTGCGGCAAGCCCTTGCCACTACAGTGCATCGGTTCGCTTGCGGAGCCCGACCGGCGCCATGATCCAATCCGACAATGCCCTTGAAATCGTCGCGCTCAAAAAGAGCTTCGACAAGCCGGCCGTCGACGGCATTTCCTTGTCGATCCCGCGCGGCATGTTCTACGTCTTGCTCGGTCCGAACGGCGCCGGCAAGACGACGCTTCTGCGCATGGTCTCGGGCATTCTGAAGCCCGATTCCGGCACGATCCGCGTCTGCGGCATCGACGCTCTCGCCGATCCGGTTGCGGCCAAGCAGCGCCTCGCCTGGGTCTCGGACGAACCGATGGTCTACGACCGACTGACTCCGCTCGAATACCTTGAATTCGTCGCCGGCCTGTGGTCTGTGCCGTCCGATGTCGCCCAGATGCGGGCCCACGACCTGCTCGACTGGCTGTCGCTCGCCGACACTGCCAACAAGCGCTGCGGCGGCTTTTCCAAGGGCATGCTGCAAAAAATGGCGCTGGCCGGGGCGCTGATCCACGATCCGGACCTCATCATCCTCGACGAGCCGCTGACCGGGCTCGACGCCGGTGCCGCCCGCCAGGTCAAGGATGTCCTCATCGACAAGGTCCGCCGCGGCGCGACCATCGTCATGACCACCCACATTCTCGACGTTGCCGAACCCATGGCCGAACGAATCGGCGTCATCGCCAATGGACGCGTCATCGCCGAGGGCACGCTCGGCGAATTGCAGCAGCGCTCGGGGCGGAGCGGCTCGACGCTCGAAGAGGTCTTTCTCGACCTCGTCGCGACGCGGGACGCCGCCTGATGGCCGCGGCGGCCGGATCGGTGCCATGGTTCTTCGCCATGGAGTTCCGCCTGCAATGGCGCGAACTCTGGCAGGGCCTGCTCGGCACCGGCGGGGCGCGCCGCATCATGGCCATCGTGTTCTTCGTCCTCATCCTTTTAAGCCTGCACGCGCTCGCCAATTTCCTCGTCGGCCCCTTCGTCGCCGGGGGCGTGACCGATAGCGTCCCGGCCCTGGCTTCGATCACGGCGAGCGCGACGTTCTTTGTCGTCATGTCGCTGTCGCAGGCCATCGAATCGGTGACGCGGGCCTATTACACGCGCGGCGATTTCGACCTCGTGCTCTCATCCCCCGCCCCGGCCCGCTCGGTCTTCTGGGCCCGCACCTTCATGGTGACGCTGACCTCCGCCATTCTATCGGCGCTGATGGTCTCGCCCTTTGTCAACGTGCTCGCCTGGCGTGACGGGGCGCGCTGGCTGATGGCCTACCCAGTGACTTTCGTTTTGAGCGGCATGGTGACGGCCCTCGCCGTCTTCATCACCATCTTCCTGTTCCGGGCCATCGGGCCGCGCCATACACGGCTCGCGGCGCAGGTGGCGAGCGCCGTGGTCGGCGCCTCGCTGTTCGTCGGCATCCAGACTTCGCTCATACTCAGTCACGGCGCGCCGGGCACTATCGCCGGCCCGATTGCCGATTTCCTGCTGTTCGTCACCGGCGGCGGCGACAGCCTCGTCTGGCTACCGGCCCGCGCCGCCAGGGGCGATTGGGGTGCCTTCGCGCTGCTTGCTGGCGTTTCCGCCGGTTGCGTCGCGCTGGCGCTTCATGTTTCGGGAAAAAGCTTCGCCGGGCTGGCGCTCGCCGCCCTCAGCGAGACCTCCGGCACGGCGCACGAGCACAAGGCGCACCGGTTTTCCGGCGCCGGCGCCATGGCACTGCTGCGGCAAAAGGAATGGCGGCTGGTCTGGCGCGATCCGTGGCTCGTGTCGCAATCCCTGATGCAGCTTTTGTATCTGGTGCCGCTGTTCGCCCTGATCCTGTTCACCGCCGGCGACAGCGTCGTCGCCGGACCGGTGCTCGCCGCCATGCTGGCCATGGCGGCCGGACAATTGTCGGGCGGGCTCGCCTGGCTGACGATTTCGGGGGAACAGGCCCATGACCTCGTCATGACGGCGCCGCTTGAGCCGCGCGCCATCCATCTCGCCAAGATCGAGGCCATCGCCGCCATGGTGGCCGTCGCGATCCTGCCGGTTCTCGGCGGGTTGGCATTCTTCTACCCGCATGTGCTGCCGGTGGCAGCGGCCGGCGCCGTTCTCGCCTCGGCCTCGGCGATCATTGTGCAGATGCTGTTCCGCGGCCGCGGCGACCGCCGCCATTTCGCCCGGCGCGAGGGCTCGCCGCGCCTAGCCACCATGACCGAGGCGCTGGCCGCCACCGCCTGGGCCGGCGCCACCGGCGTCGCCGTGGTCAGTCTCGTCGCCGGGGCCATCGCCGCCCTGCCGGCCATGGCCATCGTCCTTCTGGTCTGGCTGTTCCGCCGCAAGGCCACGCCGATCTGAATCGCGGCGCGATCCGAGCGCCCTTTGCCCGGATGCGACGAGGGCCGGGGCGCACAGACGGCAAAAAGGGCGGATCGCATAATCCGCCCTTTCCTGATCGGCTGGCTCTCCGGCGCCAGACTAGTTCCGGCTCTTGTCGACCAGCGCGCCCGCCTTGATCCACGGCATCATCTCGCGGAGCTTCAAACCGACCTCCTCGATCTGGTGGCTGTCGTTGTTGCGGCGGGTGGCCTTGAAGCGGGCGGCGCCGGAGCGCCATTCCTGCATCCACTCGGAGGTGAACTTGCCCGACTGGATGTCCTTGAGCACGCGCTTCATCTCGGCCTTGGTCTCGGCGGTGATGATGCGCGGGCCGGAGACGTATTCGCCCCACTCGGCGGTGTTGGAGATCGAGTAGTTCATGTTGGCGATGCCGCCCTGGTAGATCAGGTCGACGATGAGCTTGACCTCGTGCAGGCACTCGAAATAGGCCATTTCGGGCGCGTAGCCGGCCTCGACCAGCGTCTCGAAGCCGGAGCGGATCAGCTCGACCAGCCCGCCGCACAAAACCACCTGCTCGCCGAAGAGATCGGTCTCGCATTCCTCGCGGAAACTCGTCTCGATGATGCCCGACCGGCCGCCGCCAACGCCCGAGGCATAGGCCAGCGCGATGTCCTTGGCAGTGCCGGAGGCGTCCTTGTGGACCGCGATCAGGCAGGGCACGCCGCCGCCCTTCTCGAACTCGCCGCGCACCGTGTGGCCCGGGCCCTTGGGGGCGATCATGATGACGTCGATGGCGTCCCGCGGCTCGATCAGCGCGAAATGGACGTTGAGCCCATGGGCAAAGGCGATGGCGGCGCCGTCGCGGATGTTCGGGGCGATCTCGTCGCGCCAGAGGTCGGCCTGCAACTCGTCCGGGGTCGCCATCATCATGACGTCGGCCCATTTGGCCACCTCGGCGACGCTCATCACCCTGAGCCCGTCGGCCTCGACCTTTTTGGCCGTCGCCGAGCCGGCGCGCAGGCCGATGGCGATGTCCTTGACGCCGCTGTCGCGCAGGTTGAGCGCATGGGCCCGGCCCTGCGAGCCGTAGCCGATGATCGCCACCTTCCTTGATTTCAAAAGGTTGATATCGGCGTCCCGATCGTAATAAACGCGCATGTGGTCTCTCCCGTGATTGGCGTTTGTCTTTTTAATTCAGATGGTTGATTGCAGGCGCTTCGGTTTTGAATCAGATTCAGGTTCCGAAAAGCGCGAAAAACTGCTCCGCCGCCGCCTTCGCTTCCGCGTCGATTTCGGCTTCGCTCGGCCGCCAGCGGTCACCAAGCAGTAGCCGAATCTGCACGTCGCGGACGACGAGACCGAAAAATGTACGGAAAGCCTGCTCGCTGTCGGCAAAGCGCAACAGGCCGACCGCCCTGCCTGCCTCGAGCACCGGCTTCAGCCGCCTTCCCATTTCGAGCCGGCCATTCTGCAGGACGATCGTGCCGAGATCGGGCACGGTCGTGCCGGCATGGGAGACCGCCACCCGGTTGAGCGCCACCGAGTTCTCGCTTGCGAGCACGCTCAGCAGCGCCCGCCCGAAATCCTCGACGACACGCCCAAGCGCCCGGGCGTCGAGATGGGCGCGGTCGAGCCTCGGCACGCCGACCTTGGCCGCCTGCCACTGCACCGTCGCGACCAGAAGCCCATCGCGGTCGCCGAACCATTTGTAGAGTGTTTCCTTGGAACAATGGGCGATGCGCGCCACCCCGTTCATGGTCAGCTTGTCGCCACCGGCGACGAGCAGGCTCAGCGCCGCCTCGAGCACCTCGCCCTGGCGCGGCGTCCAGGTTTCCGGCTTCACTGCTGCAACGGCTGTCATGGCTGTCGTTCCAATCGCACCCAATACGCCGGTTGCCCGGCACCCGTTTTTGCTCTCGCCGAGCCGATCGTCATTGCGCGGCACAGAGCGCCGAGACCACCCGGAAGGCCGCGCGCCAATCATGACACGTCGTCGCTAGCTGGCAGGGTCTCGGCGGGCTTCACGCTGTCCAGTCCGGAATTCCGCACCCGCACCACCGACCACATCCGGCGACACGCCCGACGCGATTTTCAATTCGTCGCGTACCGTACCGTACGGTTCGGCAAATGGCAACTGGAATCCGGAATGGCAAGGGCCTTGAGGACAAAACAGCCCTTGCCAGCGTCCATGACGCCGCCGCGCCGTCGGCGGACCTGACGTTGGCCGCTACAGCGCCAGGTGATTCGCGGCGCTCAACTCCCTGCGCGGCATCGTCATGGCAATCATGCGGGCTTTCCTGTCGGGAAAGAAGCGGTCTTGCGCGCTTGCCGCCTAACTAGCTGATAATATTCGCCTTCCAAAATCTAGTATTCAAGTTGCCCTTATGCAAAATTCCACAAATGCGCCAAAAATCAGGATTAAAGAAATCTAAACGTTTTGACATTCGACAAAGCGCTGAGAGACGCGAAGTGGTATTATGCCCGCATTCATGGAGGGGAATCATGTCTTCTTGCTCGAACTTCGTTTTCGAACTCAAGGCAGGCGCCAATTCGACGGAGGTCACCGTCGATTTCGGACACGGGATCAAGACCTGGTCGGCCGGGCCGAATTTCTTCAAGGCGCCGAACGGCGTACCGACCTGGACCGGCAGGGATCTCGGCTTGGCCGGCACGGCCGGCATGCAGGCCGTGCTGCACTTGGCCGAGCAGATCGACGACCTGCCGCTGCACGCCAGCGGCGAGCTCGACGTGTTGTACACGCCGAGCAAAACCGGCCGCTACGTGCCGTCCAAGGGCACCTGGGAGCTCGTGTCCAAGCACTAAGCGCCGCCGGCGGTTTGAGGGGATCGCCGGCGCTCGATCGGATGGGCGTTGCCGGCATTGACGGCGCGGCGCCATTTATGTGCTGCAACTACCCCGTTCGAGATGGCAGGCGGCCAACCGTCTTCATTGCCGGGTCACCCGCCAGATCGTGCCATTGCCGTCCTCGGAGAAATAGAGCGCGCCGTCCGGCGAGACGGCGATGCCGACCGGGCGGCCCCAAACCGATCGGTCATCGATGACGAAACCGGTGACGAAGTCCTCGTAGACGCCGGTCGGCGCGCCGCTCTCGTCGATCAGCAGGCGGACGATCTTGTAGCCGGTGCGCGGGTCGCGGTTCCACGAGCCGTGCAAGGCGACGAAGGCGTCGCCGCGATAGTCGGACCCGAAGGCATCGGCAGTGTAGAACCTGATATTGAGCGGTGCCGAGTGCGACTGGAACAGCACGTCGGGCACACGCACCCGGTCGGCGAGGTCGGGACGGGCGCCGGAGTGGCGCGGATCGGCATTGGCCCCGATAGAGTACCAGGGCCAGCCGAAGAATCCGCCGTCCTGGACTGAGGTCGCATAATCGAAGGGGATGTCGTTGCCGAGGCCGTCGCGCTCGTTGACCGCACACCAGACCGCGCCCGTTGCCCGCTGGACGTCCATGCCCGAACAATTGCGCAGCCCGGTGGCCCAGACGCGGCGGTTGCTGCCGTCCGAGTTCATGGCATAGACGAGCGCCCGCCCCGCCTCGTCGCCCCAGGCGGCGCCGAGACCGGTTAGCGCCTCCCAGCCGGCAATGCCGCCGGGCGGGGATGCGCCGAGCCCTTCGGCGACATTGGTTTGCGAGCCGACCGAGTAGAACAGCGTTTCACCCTCCGGCGAAAAGGCGATCGAGCGCGTCCAGTGGCCGCCACCGGGAATGTCGTCGAACAGGATTTCGGCCGGCCCGGCAGCCGTCAGTTCGCCGGCATAGGGCAGACGCACGAGACCGTTGGTCGTCGCGACATAGAGCCAATCCGGATCGGCCTCGGGATAAAAGGCCAGGCCATAGGGCTGGTTGAGACCCTCGGCGAACACGGCGCTCGCCGTCAGTTTCCGTCCGCCCTCAAAGCGCAGGGCAAGCACGCGGCCGGCATGGCTGTCCGAGACGATGAGGTCGCCATTGGGGGCGAAGGCGAGCGCGCGCGGGCTGGCGATGCCGGTCACGAGCTTTTCGACGGCAAAGCCGTCGGGCACTTTCAGTGCCGCGCCGGCGGGCTGCGGCACCACCCGCGAGCCGTTGCTGACCGAACCCGAGCGGGGAGCGGCGCCGATATCATCGGCCGTAATCAGCCGCCTGACGCCGGGCGCATCGTCGCGCCAGCCGCCAAAGGCGCCGGCGCCGCTGCGCGTTTGCTGTGCCGCGACCGGCGCTGCGACCGCCGCTAGAACGGCAAGTATCAGGGCGGCAACAGACGGAGGAAACGGCATGGTGTGTCTCCTTGATAGGCTTGCGGTGCAACGCCGGACGCGCCCCAGCGTTCCAGCGGCAGGCGCCGCGCGCAAGGCACGCGCGCGTGAACGGGGCAATTCGCCATATGGTTTCGCTTCATCGGCGCTTGCCGATAGGTGCGGCTTGGGTGCAGCATGGCGCCTTATGCCGGCCTTCTCCACCTGCCGCTCCCCTTTCGCTCTCCCTATTGCGAGCACACCCATGTCACAGCTTTTCTCGCCGCTCACCCTGCGCGGTCTGACCCTGCGCAATCGAACCGTCGTCGCGCCGATGTGCCAGTATTCGGCGCAGATGGGTCTCGCCAACGACTGGCACCTCGTCCATCTCGGCCGCTTCGCCATCGGCGGGTTCGGCCTGGTCATCGTCGAGGCGACGGGCGTCGAGCCGCGCGGCCGCATCACCTATGGCTGCCTCGGCCTGTGGAGCGACGCGCAGATCGCGCCGCTCGGGCGCATCGTCGATTTCGTCCATGCCCAGGGCGCCGCCATCGGCATCCAGCTTGCCCATGCCGGCCGCAAGGCCTCCTCGCCCCTGCCCTTCCTCAAGGATCCGGACGCCGAGCAGAAGGCGCGCCATTCCTATGAGGACTGGCAGCCGGTGGCGCCTTCGGCTTTCCCGCACGATGCCGGTTCCAAGGTGCCGCATGCCCTCACCCTCGAGGAGATCGCCGGCATCAGAACGGCCTTTGTCGACGCGGCGAAGCGAGCCGGGACAGCCGGGTTCGACGTGATCGAGCTGCATTGCGCCCACGGCTATCTGCTCAACGAGTTCCTGTCGCCGCTCGCCAACCGGCGCGAGGACCAATATGGCGGCGCGCGCGAGAACCGCATGCGACTGCCTCTCGAAATCGCCGAAGCCGTGCGCAAGGTCTGGCCGGCGGACAAGCCGCTTTTCGCCCGCATCTCGACCACGGACTGGCACACGGACGGCTGGCAGGTCGAGGACAGCGTCGTTCTCGCCCGTGCATTCAAGGCGCGCGGTGTCGATGTGATCGACTGTTCCTCGGGCGGGTTCGCCGAAAGCAGGATCGAAGCCGGCCCCGGCTACCAGCTCGGCCTTGCCGATGCGGTGCGCAAGGGTGCCGACATCGCCACCATGACCGTCGGCCTGATGGGCGATGCCGACATGGCCGCAGCGGCGATCGCCGAGGGCAAGGCGGATCTGGTGGCGCTGGCGCGCCCGGCCCTCGAGGACCCGAACTGGCCGGTCCGGGCTTTGGCGGCAACGGGCGCCCCGGAGGTCTACGCGCTTCATGCCAAGCAGGCGGGCTATGCCGTCAGGGGGCTGCACAAGGCACTCGACAAAGCATGAATACACCAGTTGCGCCTGCCGCACCCTAGGCAGACCACGCCGATTTGCAGCACTGGCCATTGTACCTTGTCGCCGGCCGGACTAGATAAGTCGGTGCCGACAACTGGAAAGCGCATGTGACGGACCCGGAGAACACAAATCCAGAAGCCGGCAGGACTTCGGGCCGAGGCTGGAAGAAGCTGGCGCTGATCGTTGCCGGCATCATTATTGTTGCGGTCATCGCCGTCCTGTCGCTCGAACACACCATCCTTTTGACCCTGCAGGATCATTTTACCGGCTGGGTCGAAGCCGCCGGGCCCTGGGGTTGGCTGGTGCTCATCGTCTTGCTGGTTCTGCACTCCTTCGTGCCGTTTCCGCTCGAATTCGCCGCGGTCGCCGCCGGCATCACTTACGGGTTCTGGATCGGCACCGCCGTGACCTGGGTCGGCACCGTGCTCGGCGGCATCTTGTCGTTCTGGATTTCCAAGCGCTTCGGGCGGACCTTCTTCGAGCGGGCGCTCAATCCCGGCCAGCTCGCCTGGATCGACAAACACGCCAAGGCCGAAGGCACCGTGGCGCTGCTGGTCAGTCGCCTGTTGCCCTTCATGTCCTTTACCCTCGTGTCCTATGCCGCCGGGCTGACGCCGGTGTCCTGGTTCACCTTCATCTGGACTTCGGCGATCGGCATGCTGCCGATCATCATGGTGTCGGTGCTCTATGGCGCCAATATCGAACACCTGCCGGTCGAATGGGCCATCGGCATTCCGGTGATTGCCGTGGTGCTGGTCGTTGTCGTCTATCTGATTGCACGACGGCGGGGCTGGGTCGGCGACACCGGACACTAAGCTATTTCACGGTGAAGGGCCTTCGCCTCGTTGCAGCAAGGCCCCCTCACCCGCCGCTTCGCGTCGACCTCTCCCCCAAAGGGAGAGGTGAAAGAAGCGCCCGGTTCCATCAATACATGAAACGCCCCAAGGCGGCAGTGGGTAGCGCCGCCAAAGCTTGGCTCGACAGTTCTCGCGCTTTGCGCCAGCATGTCCTCCTCAATCGCGGAGGGACCCCGAACATGTCTGCCAAATCCGTCGCCTTGCGTTTTGTCGGCCTTGCCGGCATCGCACTGATCGCCGCCTGCGCTCCGGAACTCGAAGGGCGCCTCTACATGCAGGATGTCGCGGAGGTGGCCGCAAGCGGCCAAACCCTCGTCGTTCCGGCCAGCCTGCGCATTCCGGAGAGCACGGCGGAGGAATGCGCCAAGGGCCTCGCCGATCTCGCCCTAAAGCTCGGCGAGATCACCCCGATCAGCGGCGAGGGCGAATGCGTCGAGCTCAACAACAGCCAGTTCTCGCAGTTCACCGTCGATTTGCCGCTCGTCACCGAAACGGGCGAACTCGCAGGGGCGTACCTGGCGGTTCTGACGGTCACGCCGATCACCGACGATTTGGGACCGGGGCTCGCCCTCAGCCTTCGCATGAACCGCAGCCTCGAAGACGTTCAGGACGCCATCGGCCGTGGCGAGAACAGCGGCTTCTCCATCTCGCCCGACGACAAGGAACAGCCGCGCTTCATCTTCGCCTTCGAGAACGATTCCCGCGATCCGGTGACGCTCACGCCCAATTTCGTCTTCGTCAACGACGCGCCCGGCCTGCCCGGGGTCGGCGACCCGATCGTGCTCGACCGGCGCCAAAGCGCCGAGATCGTCTTTTCCGACGTGGTTGCCGCCCATGTCGCCGCGGCCAACGCCTTCACCTTCGCCGTGGTGCATCCGGTCGGCGGCTAGGGTTCGTCGCAACGCAAAAGAGCCACCGCAACGAGTTCCCTCCCCATCCCGGGGAGGGAGCAGGAGCGGTTTTGTTTGCGGTCGCGATCGCCCTCAGCGCTTGCTCAGTGCCGCGATGTAGCGGCGCACCGTCTCGGGGAAACCCCATTCAAGGGCGTCGGCGGTGATGCCGTGGCCGATGGAAGTCTCGTCGATCGTCGGCATGCCGATAATGAAGGTCGGCAGGTTGGTGAGCGTCAGATCGTGGCCGGCATTGACCCCGAGACCCACCGCCCGGGCGGCGCGCGCCGTATCGGCCAGGCGCGCCAGATGGGCATTGGCATTGGCGGTGCCGTGGGCGGCGCCGTAGGGGCCGGTATAGAGCTCGATCCTGTCGGCCCCAACCGCATGGGCCCAGCCGGCCATGGCCGGGTCCTCGTCGACGAACAGCGACACCCGGATGTCGGCTGCGTGCAGCCTTTCGATCACGCGGCGCAGGAAGTCCTCGTGCTGCGGAATGGGCCAGCCGTGATCGGAGGTCGACTGGGACGGATCGTCCGGCACCAGCGTCACCTGGTCGGGGACGACCGTCTCGACCAGTTCGAGGAACGGATCGGCCGGATAGCCCTCGATGTTGAACTCAGCCGAGGGATAATTGTCGAGCAGCGCCTTGAGATCGAAGACATCCTGGCGCCGGATATGGCGTTCGTCCGGCCGCGGATGGACCGTCAGGCCGTCGGCGCCGGCATCGAGCACCATGCGGCCGATGCGGGTCACGTCCGGCCAGCCGATGGTGCGGCGATTGCGCAATTGCGCCACGGCGTTGAGATTGACCGACAGCTTGGTCATGGTCTGATCCTCAATTACGGGTCGCTCTTTTAGCGCGGCGAAAATGCGAAGGCAAAATCAAAGCGCTGATGACGCGATCGCCGCGCCTGATTGCGCTCACGCGGGCGACTTCAGCGGCGCGGTGCGATCGCGGGCGAAAAGGATGACCCCGATGCCGCTCAAAACGATCAGCGACATGCCGAAGAAGGCCAGCGGATTGGGAACGACCTCAAAAACCAGCAGCGAGGCGCCGACCGCGAACAGCGTGCCGGTATAGCCGAAGGGCGAGACCACACCGGGATCGGCTTGGCGGAACCCCATGAAGACGAAGATGTGGCCGCCGGTCAGGAACAGGGCCGCGCTGGCGAGCAGAGCCAGTTCCCTCAATTCGGGCAGACGCACCGGTTCGAACAGCAGCGCCGCCGCGCCGGCGCCGAACAGGCAGATGATCGCGGCGCCGAGCGCGATGATGATGCCGGAAATGCCCGCCGGCACCGAACGGCCGATCAGTTCGCGGATGGCGGCGAGAACCGCATTCCACACGCCGAACAAGTAGAACCATGTGAAGGCGGCGCTGCCCGGTTGCGCCACCAAGAGCGCTCCGATAAAGGCGATTCCGGCCAGGGCGAATTGCAGCCGCGACACGCGCAGGCCGAGACCAAGGCCGGCAATCAGCATCAGGATGATCGGAGCAAGCTGATTGAGGGCGGTGAATTCGGCGATCGGCGCATTGGACAATCCGATGATGAAGCCGAGCACGGCGATCAGTTCGGCGAAATTGCGCAGGAAAACGCGCGGCTGCGCCACCTGCCGGACATTGCGCAAGCCGCCGGTCGCGGCAAGAAGACCAAGGCTCCACACGATCGAGAACATCGAGCGGAAAAAGATCGTCTCGAAAGGCGGCAACGTCGCCGTCGTCAGCTTGAGCAGGGTGTCATTGGTCGCGAAACAGGCCATCGCGAGCACAACCATGACGATGCCGCGTTCGTTGGTCGACAGGTTACGCACGAAAAATCCACGATTGAGAGAGTTGGCGCCCGCCGACACTCCTCGACCTTTTTGCCGTTCTCGGCAAGGAGAATCAGTCCGTGTGCGGCGCAATGACAAGCTTGCCGAGCGCCCTGCCGGAAGCGAAATGGCGGAAGGCCGCAACGCCGTCTTCGAGCGGGTAAACGCGCTCGATCATGGGCTTGAGCCTGCCCGCCCGGATGCGCTCGACCAGTTCGGCCATCTCGCCGGCATCGTTCTGTCGCCAGAAGACGAGCCCGGCGGTCTTGCCGAAACGCGGCGCGATCAGCGAGCCCAGAAGTCCGGTCTGCACCAATGCGCCGACGCGCCCGCCGATCACCGCGTAGCAACCGCCGGGCTTGAGCAGGGCGAGACTGGACCACAGCCCGTGGCGTGCCACCGGGTCGATGACGAGATCGTAGCGGGCCGGTTGACGCCTGACATCGGTATTGTCCCGGTCGAAGACGATATCGGCCCCCGCCGCTTCCATGACGGCGGACTTTTGCGCACTGTCGATGGCGGTGACGCGGGCCCCCCTGAGTTTGGCGAGCTGGATGGCGAAACTGCCGACACCGCCGCCGCCGCCGATCACCAGAACATCGCTGCCCAGGCCGAGCCTGTGCTTGAAAACCGCCTCAAGCGCCAAGGCGCCCGCCTGCGGCAACGTCGAGGCCGTGACGAAATCGAGATGATCCGGTTTGCGTTGCAAGGTATCGGCGCGGGCAAGGGCGTATTCGGCGAACCCGCCCCAGCGCTGGCTGGTCACGTCGCCGAACACCGCATCGTCCGACGCGAACCGCGTCACGCCGGTGCCGACGGCATCGACCGTGCCGGCGATATCGCCGCCGAGAACGGCGCGTGCCGGGCGGAACGGCGATTCCATACGCGCGAAAAGCTGGCCACGCGCGATCTCCCAGTCCCAGGAATTGATCGATGCGGCATGCACGCGCACGCGAACTTCGCCAGCCCCAGGCTCCGGCACCGGGACATCGGCGACGCGAAAGGCGTCGGCGCCGCCATAGCGGTCAAGGACCAGCGCTCTCATCACCGCGTTCTCGCCGTCACGTTCCGCCTACGAGATGGTCACAACCACCGATCCGACCTTGTGGCCGGTATCGACCCGCGCATGGGCGGCGACGATGTCTTCGAGCGGGTAGACGCTGTCGATCACCGGGGTAAATTGTTGCGACGCGGCGAGCGCGGCGAGGTCTTCCATGTCGCTTGCCCGTTCGGGCGCCGGCCCCGCATGCACCTTGTGGCCCGTGGTGAGCGAATACCACGGCGCGGAAAGCAGACTGCCGAGCCCGCCAAGAACCGCCAGCAGCTGGCCGTTCGGCTTGAGCGCCGCCTTGCAGCGCGCGAAAGGTGCGTTGCCGACGATGTCCATGATGGCATCGTAGTCGTCGCCGGTGCTGGCGAAATCAGTCCGCGCATAGTCGATGGCGCGGTTGGCGCCGAGCGTCGTCACACGTTCGGCATTGCCCGCCGAACAGACGGCCGTCACTTCGAGCCCCATCGCCTTGCCGATTGCCACGGCAGCGGTGCCGACGGCGCCCGAGGCGCCGTTGACCAGCAGGCTTTGCCCGCTTTTCATCGCCCCGCGATCGCGCAGGAAATAGAGCGCCGTGGACCCGCCAAAGCAGAGGCACGTCGCCTGTTCGAAACTGAGCCTGTCCGGCTTCCTGGCGATCGCACCCTCGGCCTTGATCGTCAGGAACTCGGCATGGCCGCCTGCCGCCAAGCCGGTCAGGCCGAAAACGGCATCGCCCGGCTTGAACCGCGTGACCTCGGCGCCGGCCTCTTCGACGACGCCGGCAAAATCGACGCCGAGCACCTTGTTGCGCGGCCCCGTGAAACCGAACACAGGCCGCGCCAGCAGGCCGAAGCCCGGCGGCATCCGCAGGCTGCGTGCCCGCCAGTCGGCGGACGACACCGTCGCGGCATGCACGCGGACCAGCACCTCGCCCGGCCGGCACACCGGCTTCCCAACCTCGGCAATGCGGACCACCTCCGGCGGTCAGTAACGCTCGTAGATCGCGGCCTTCATTTTGCGCCCCCGCATCAAATTACAGCACTGATATATGTCAGCAATACACTGATTCAAGGCGAAGAGAATACAAAGACCCCGTGCCGAAGGAACCGGCACGGGGTCTTTCAGCTCGATAGCCCTCGGCTAGACGACCTTGCCGACGCCGGGGATGCGCCGGATCACCCAGGCGATGCCGAAGGACAAAGGCACCACGATCGCCGCCAGCAGCGCGAATTTGGCCAGGGCCGGCCAGGCGAGCGCGTGCAGGCCATAGGCGACAAAGACCACGACCACGGCATGGATCAGGAAGGCCGCATAGCTCTGGCGGGCGAAGAACTTCCAGACCGGCCCTTCGCGGTTGATGCGGGCCTCGAACAGGCCGAGCGCGGCAACGAGCAGGCCGAACGCCATGGTGCTGTCCCAGAGCGCATAGAGCCCGGATTGCCAGGTGCCGCTGCCGGTGAATTCGGCACCCTGCGAGAAGGTGAGCTGGAAGAAGCTGCCGCTCAGCGCCCAGGGAAGCAGCACCAGCGTCGCCAGCACCGAAGCGAGGAACCAGAACCGCGCCGCGTTGGGCGTCGGCGCCGGCAGCCATCCGTTGCGCCGCGTCATGATGCCGATGACGAACAGCGCCAGATAGTGCGGCAGATAAGCGAGCGTCGGGAAGCTGAGCGCGTCGCCCCAGAGCGACACCTCGAGCCCGAGCGGCACCAGCATGCGCCACAGCCAGGCAACGAGCGCCAGCCCGAGCACGAAGACGATGCCCTGAAGCCGCGACGGCTCATGGCGATAGCTCGGCAGCGCATGCCCGCCGACGATCTGCCGCCACAAGGCATAGAAGAAGCTGAAGACGAGGAGCAGCGCCACGAACCACAACGGTCCGAACCCGATCATTTTCGGATAGGCCTCAAGGCTCGGTGGCGCGGTGATGCCGGTCGAAGCCGACGGCATCAGGAAAAGGCCGAGCCGGGCCACGGGCTCGAGGATGAAAAAGCCGACCAGAAGCGGCAGCCCGAGCCGCAGCAGCCGGCCGCCGAGATACCGGCCCGGCCCTTTGTGGTCGTAGCTGTCGGGGGTGAAGTAGCCGGCGATGAAGAACAGCGCCGCCATGAACCAGGACTGGTTGACCAGGGCGAACAGCCCGAGCACCAGCAAGGCGAGCGGATCGGCGAAAGGCGGTTCGACATAATAGAACGGCGCGAAGGCCGAATACACGAGCGCTGCCTGGTGCAAAATGACCAGCATGACCAGCGCCGCTCGCAGATTGTCGAGCGCGAAAACGCGCCCGCGCGGGGTCGAATGTGTCATAGGTCCTCCCGGACAAGGCATCGGCGTCTCTCCCCGACGCGGCTGCCTCCCCTCATTTTTTGGGTGCGAAATCTCGATTCGCACTGTCTGTGTCCCAAACAGTGCCATGTGGAGGTCAAAGGTCAACTGACACAAATCAACGCTACAAATGCGACCGGGCCGCCTTGGAGGGACGGCCCGGTTTCAAACCATATCCCGGCGGATTTCGGGCCTACATCTTGTCCTTGCCGCGCGAAATGGCGGCCATGCCGGTGCGGACCACCTCGACCAGTCCGAGCGGCACCATCAGGGCGATGAACTGCTCGACCTTGCTCGACTTGCCGGTGATCTCGAACACGAAGCTGTCGGTGCAGGCGTCGACCACCTTGGCGCGGAAGGCGTCGGCGATCCGCAAGGTCTCGACGCGGTGCTCGCCGGTGCCGGCGACCTTGACCAGGGCCAGCTCGCGCTCGACGGCCTCGCCCTCGACCGTGAGGTCGTGGACCTTGTGCACCGGCACGAGGCGCCCGAGCTGCATCTTGATCTGGCCGAGCGTCTTGGGATTGGCCGTGGTCACGATGGTCAGCCGGGAAAGCCCCTTTTCGTGCTCGGTTTCCGAGACCGTGAGACTGTCGATGTTAAAGCCGCGGGCCGAGAACAGCCCGGCGATGCGGGCGAGAATGCCCGGCTCGTTGGCGACCAGCACCGAAAGCGTGTGACGTTCGGGCACCTGGGTGACGTCCGGGATGAAATAGGCCGATCCGCTCGGCTGAAGATTTGCATTCATGATAAAAACTCCTTGCCGCGCCTAGACCAGTATCTTGCCCTTGTCGTCGATGATATTCCCGACATCAGCGGTATCGGGCAAGATCATTTCGTTATGCGCCTTGCCCGAGGGGATCATCGGCCAGCAGTTTTCGTCCTTGGTGACGCGGCAGTCGAAGATCACCGGGCCATCATAGGCGATCATTTCGGCGATGGCCGCATCGAGTTGCCTGGGATCGGAACAGCGGATGCCCTTGGCGCCGAAGGCTTCGGCCAGCTTGACGAAGTCCGGCAGGCTGTTCATGTAGGATTCCGAATAGCGCGAGCCGTGCAGCAGCTCCTGCCACTGCCTCACCATGCCGAGATATTCGTTGTTGAGGATGAATATCTTGACCGGCAGGCGGTACTGGATGGCCGTGGCCATTTCCTGCATCGTCATCTGGACGCTGCCCTCGCCGGCGATGTCGATGACCAGCGATCCCGGATGGGCCACCTGCACGCCGACCGCCGCCGGCAGGCCATAGCCCATGGTGCCGAGCCCGCCCGAGGTCATCAGCCGGTTCGGCTGGTCGAAGCGGAAATACTGGGCCGCCCACATCTGGTGCTGGCCGACTTCGGTGGTGATGTAGACGTCGCGGTCCTTGACGGCCCGATACAGGCATTCGATGGCGTATTGCGGCTTGATGGCGTCGTCCGAAGGCGTGTAGCGCAGCGACTTGACGGCGCGCCATTTGCCGATCTGGGCCCACCACGGCGCGATCGCCTCGGCGCGGCTCGTGTTGGTGCGGGTGCGCCAGATGCGGATCATCTGCTCGAGCACATGATCGCAATCCCCGACGATGCCGAGATCGACGATGACGTTCTTGTTGATCGAGGACGGGTCGATATCGACATGGATCTTGGTCGAATCGGGCGAGAAGGCATCGATCCGGCCGGTGATGCGGTCATCGAACCGGGCCCCGATATTGATCATCAGATCGCAATCATGCATGGCCAGATTGGCTTCGTAGGTACCGTGCATGCCGAGCATGCCGAGCCAGTTGTCGGAACTGGCCGGATAGGCGCCCAGGCCCATCAGGGTCGAGGTGATCGGAAAGCCGGTCAGCTCCACCAGTTCCCTCAGCTTGGTGCTGGCCTCCGGGCCGGCATTGACGACGCCGCCGCCGGTATAAAAGACCGGGCGTTCCGCCCTGAGCATGAGGTCGACAGCCTGTTCGATGGCCCCGAGGTCGCCTTCCATCTGCGGATGATAGCTCGGGGGGACGCTGACGCGATCGGGGCCGATATAGTCGCCCATGGCGAACTGGATGTCCTTGGGCAGATCAACGAGGACCGGTCCGGGGCGGCCGGTGGCGGCGATGTGGAAGGCCTCGTGCAGGATGCGCGCCAGATCGTCGACCTTCTTGACCAGGTAATTGTGCTTGCAGCAATTGCGGGTGATGCCGACCGTGTCGCATTCCTGGAAGGCGTCGGTGCCGATCAGCGCCGTCGGCACCTGGCCGGAGATGACGACCATGGGGATCGAATCGAGCAGCGCGTCGGTGATGCCGGTCACGGCATTGGTCGCGCCCGGCCCGGAGGTGACCAGGACCACGCCGACCTTGCCGGTCGAGCGCGCATAGCCCTCAGCCATGTGGGTGGCGCCTTGCTCGTGACGCACCAGGATGTGCTTGATCTTGTCCTGCTGGAACAGCGCGTCATACATGGGGAGCACCGACCCACCGGGATAGCCGAACATGTGTTCGACCCCCTGGTCCTGCAGTGCCCGGATCACTATTTCCGCCCCGGTCATTCGTTCGGCCATAGCCGTCTCCTCATCTTTGCCAGTCCGCGCCGCGAATCGCCGCCGCGCCAAAGCCCGGAAACCGGGCAACAAAAAAGGCCCCCGAAGGAGCCTTGGCGCGCGCCGTCACTCGCAGGGTTCTGCTACCCCACGTTGCCGACGCGCTCAATAACTACGAGAATGGTTGCCCGCATGGGACCTATCCGTTTTTTAGACGAGCAAACTGATAGGCAGGATTGACCTGCCGGTCAAGGGGGCTATCGTCGCCGGCGATCATACTAAGTTCACCATTTGCGGCGACAAGCCGTCGCAGATGCAAACCGTGTGCCCTTTCCGGCGAGCTCTTGAGACAGGTCAATGTTTCTGCTGCCGATGCGGGCCAAACAGAGCACAATTCCTCCCCCCCCTCCGGTGAATTTTCATGCCACTGAAATCCCTCGATGCCTTCTTCAACGCCAAGTCCATCGCCGTATTCGGCGCCAGCGAACGGGCCGACTCGGTCGGTTCGGTGGTTTTCTCGAACCTGATCAAGGGCGGCTATGCCGGCAAGCTCGTCGCCATCAATCCCAAATACAAGGAAGTGATGGGCAGACCGTGCTTTCCCGAGGTCGGATCGGTGCCCCATGAGGTCGACCTGGCGCTGATCGCGACGCCGGCCAAATTCGTGCCCGGCCTGATGCGCGACTGCGGCGAAAAGGGCGTCCGGAACGCGGTGATCCTCAGTGCCGGCTTCCGCGAGGTCGGTGGCGAGGGCATCAAGCTCGAGGCCGAACTGGTCGCGGCGGCGCGCGAACACAAGGTGCGCTTCATCGGCCCGAACTGCGTCGGTCTGGCGCGCAACCCCAACAAGATGAACGGCACGTTCCTCAAGACCGCGGCCCCCGCGGGCCATCTGGCGCTGGTGTCGCAGTCCGGCGCGCTGTGCTCGGCCATCGCCGACTGGGCGGCGCCGCACAATCTCGCCTTTTCGTCGCTGTTCTCGCTCGGCAATTCGACCGACGTCGATTTCGGCGACGTGCTCGACCTTTTGGCCAACGACCCCGAGACCAAGGCGATCCTGCTTTACGTCGAGGGCATCCGCAATGCCCGCAGCTTCATTTCGGCCCTCAAGATCGCCGCCCGTGCCAAGCCGGTCATCGTTCTGAAATCGGGCCGCCACACCGCCGGCTCCAAGGCGGCATCGACTCATACCGGTGCCCTGATCGGCTCGGACAACGTGTTCAACGCCGCGCTCGAGCGGGCCGGCGCTGTGCGCGTCGAGACCTTCGGCAAGCTGTTCGCGGCGGCCGAGATCCTCGCCACCACCACCCGCGCCTCCGGCAAGAGGCTCGCCATCATCACCAATGGCGGCGGCGCCGGCGTGCTCGCCGCCGACCGGGTCGAGGATTTGCATATCGACCTGCCGCAGCCCGACGCCAAGACCATCGAGGCACTCAACAAGGTGCTGCCGGCCCCCTGGTCGCACAGCAACCCGATCGACGTGCTCGGCGATGCCGGCCCGGACCAGTATGCCGCGGCCATGTCCGAGGCGATCAAGGACGAGAACTATGACGGCGTGCTCGTCATGCTGACGCCGCAGGCCATGACCGATCCCACCGGCATCGCCAAGGCCATCGCCAAGGCCGTGCCCAAGCACAACCGCAAGCCGGTCCTGGCCTGCTGGATGGGCGACACCTCGGTCGCCGAGGCGCGCGACTTCCTGTTCAAGTCGGGCATCCCGAATTTCGACACGCCGGAAAAGGCGGTCGAGGCCTTCTTTTTCCTGTCGCGGCACCATCTCAACCAGTCGATGGCCCGCGAGGTTCCCGGCCCGCTCAACAACACGAGCTCCCCGGATGTGCAGGGCGCCCGCATGATCATCGAGACGGCCATCAACGACGGCCGCTCCATGCTGTCGGACACCGAGTCGAAGGCCGTGCTGAAGGCCTTCCACATTCCGACCAACACCACGTTCGAAGTCTACTCGGCGTCGCAGGCCGTCGTTGCCGCCGAAACGCTCGGCTTCCCGGTCGCCATGAAGATCCTGTCACCGGACATTTCGCACAAGTCCGATGTCGGCGGCGTCAAGATCAACATCATGACCGCGCCCGACGTGCATGAGGCCTGGCGCGAGATCATGGCATCGGCCGCACTGGCGCGTCCGGACGCCAACCTGATGGGTGTGACGATCGAATCGATGGCGCGTGTGACGGCGGCGCGCGAGCTGCTGGTCGGCGCCAGCCGCGACCCGGTCTTCGGGCCGACGCTGGTCTTCGGTGCCGGCGGCACCATGGTCGAGGTATTGAAGGACAGTGCCGTGGCGCTGCCGCCGCTCAACGCCATTCTGGCCGAGCGCCAGATCAACCGCACCCGCGTCGCCAAGCTGCTCGAAGCGGTGCGCGACCGGCCGGCGGTCAACAAGGATCTGGTCGTCGACGTGCTGATGCGCGTCTCGGACCTCGTCTGCGAGTTCCCGGAAATCGCCGAGCTCGACATCAACCCGCTGTTCGCCGGCCCGGACGACTGCCTCGCGGTCGACGCGCGCATCAGGGTGTCGCGGCCACCGGCAACGCTCGAGCCCTACGGCCATCTGGCCATCGCCGCCTATCCGCGCCATTTCGAAAAGACCATGCATCTGGCCGACGGCACCGAACTGCATATCCGCCCGGTGCGCCCCGAAGACGCCGAGGGCGAGCAGAGCTTCGTGCGCTCGCTGAGTTCGGAGGCGCGCCGCATGCGCTTCATGGGCGCCATATCCGAACTGACGCCGGAAATGCTGGCCCGGTTCACCCAGATCGACTACGACCGCGAAATGGCGCTTCTGGCCACGATCGAGGAAAACGGCAAGCAGGTGCAGCAGGGCGTGGCCCGCTACACCATCAATCCGGACGGCGAGACCTGCGAGTTCGCCGTGGTCGTCAAGGACAACCAGCAGCATCGCGGCATCGGCACGCGCCTCATGCAGACGCTCATCGACGCCGCCCGCGAACACCGTCTGGTCAGAATCGAAGGCAAAGTACTGGCCGAGAACACCAAAATGTTGCAGCTTATGACCGAACTCGGTTTCGAACAACGAACCGATCCAGAGGAGCGTTCGGTCATTTTGGTTGAACGTCAAGTGTAATGCTGGGTTTCGTATCTCATCCGGATTGCCTGCTGCATGATGCCGGCGACGGGCATCCGGAATCTGCCGAACGCATCTACGCGATCCAGAACCATCTGATCGTCTCGAACCTCGAATTCGTGCTGCATCACTACGATGCGCCGCTGGCCACGCGCGACCAGCTCGCGGCGGCGCATGACGGCGCCTATGTCGACCAGATCCTGGCGCAGCGCGTCGAGAGCGGCTACATCCATCTCGACGGCGACACAACCATGTCGCCGGGCACGTTGCAGGCGGCCCTGAGGGCCGCCGGCGCCGGCGTGCATGCCGTCGATCTGGTCATGGCCGGCACGGCCAATCCGGTGTTCTGCGCCGTACGCCCGCCGGGACACCATGCCGAGCGCGGCAAGGCCATGGGCTTCTGCCTGTTCGACAACATCGCCGTGGCGGCGGCGCATGCCTTGAACAAATACGGCATCGAGCGCATCGCCATCATCGATTTCGACGTGCATCACGGCAACGGCACCGAAGACATCTTCCGCGACGATCCGCGCGTCTTGTTCTGCTCGAGCTTCCAGCACCCGTTCTACCCGTTCACCGGGCATGAAAAGGTCACCAAGAACCTGATCGACGTGCCGCTGGCAGCCGGCGCCACCGGCGCCGAATTCCAAAAGGCCGTGACCGAATTGTGGATGCCGGCGCTCGACGCGTTCAGGCCGCAATTCCTGTTCATCTCGGCCGGATTCGATGCCCATGTCTTCGACGACATGTCGGACATCCAGCTGACCGAGGGCGACTATACCTGGGTGACCCAACGCATGGTCGAAATTGCCAAAAGGCATGCCCAAGGGCGCATCGTCTCGATGCTCGAGGGCGGCTACGAACCGGATTCGCTGGCCCGCAGCGTTGCCGCCCATCTCAAGGCGCTTCTGGACTGATCCGGAATCGGCCTGCCCTCGGCCAGCCGTGGTTCGGATCGCTAGCTCAGAGACTGCACGAAGTATTCGGCGCGGATGCGCTGGCCCGATTCGCCGGGTAGATCGGCCACGGTCCGGTAGAAATAGGCCAGGGCGGCGCAATAGTCCCGGCTTTCGGTATCGTCGGTCCGGATGATCTGGGCGTAGCCGGCTGGCACTTCGAGACCGCTCATCGCCGCGTCGATCGCCAGCCCGTCCTCGACGGTGGCCTCGCCGACAGGCATGGCGGTCGGCGTGTCGCGAGCCCCGGCCAGAGCCGCGAACAGCGCCGCGTCGCGGGCGTCGAAGGCCGGCTCCAGCGCTTCGAGCATGACCGGGTCGCTGAGAACGGACGGTCCCTCGTTGACGAAGCGCGCGCATAATTGCGGCCCGGCAACGGACTCGACCGCATTCCAGGCGTCGGCCAGCCGGTTCATCCACTCGGCCACCAGTTCGGGCGGCGCCGAGCGTGCCTCGTCGTCGAGGCGTTCGGCAATCGGGCGTGTCTGGCGGTCGAGCAGGCCCGACAGCGGCATGCCGCCGTCCAGCTCCTGCTTGGCCTCCACCGTCGCGGTGACGATGCGCGTGAAATCGGCGGCGAACTTGGCCTTGAGCACGGAGACGAGCTGTGGCGAGTTCTTTTCCAGCATGACGGCGGCACGGGCCGGAGTCAGGCGATCGGCAAAGACCAGATCGAGCATGACAAAGGCGCCGAGCGCGGCGGCCAGAACCACCGCAAGGACTGCCGTCAGACTGCGCCGTGTCAGCTTAAATCGCACCGGGTCCGGGCCTACTCATCATCCATTACGCGAACTCTGGGATTGGCACTACGAACTTGGCCGGATTAAGTCAACGTCGCTGCCCGGGCCGGCAAGCCATTTCCACGCCCGCATGCGCTGGCGAAACCAGGTTCGCTGGCGCTTGGCATATTGCCGCGTGGCGACAACGGTCCTCTCCACCGCCTGCGCGCGGCTCAGCTTTCCAGCCTGCCAGGTGGCGATTTCACGCACCCCGATGGCCTTCATGGCCGGCAGGTCGGGATCGAGTCCGAGGCGCATCAGCGCCGCGACCTCGTCGACGGCACCGCGTTCGAGCATGGCGTCAAAGCGCGCCGCGATGCGGGCATTGACGATCTCGCGGCCGGGATCGAGGACGATGCGTTCGAGATCGAAGCCCCGAAGCGGCGGCGGCAGGGCGCGATCCTGCCAGTGGGCGAGCGAGTGTCCGGTGGCAAAAAGCACGCTCAGCGCCCTGACGAGCCGCTGCGGGTCGGGCTCGGCGAGCCGCGCCGCCATGTCGGGATCGCGGGCCTTGATGAGCGCCAGTCGCCCCTGCCGGTCGAGCGGCTTGACCAGCGCCTCGGCCTCGGCCAGGGCGGCTTTGGGTATTTCCGGGACATCGGCCATGCCGTTTTCGAGGGCATCGAAAAAAAGCCCGGTGCCACCGACGAAGACGATGTCCCTGTCGACGAGGGCCGGATCATTCAGAAGCACTAAGACCTCGGCAACCCAGCGGCCGACCGAGCAGCGTTCGGCGGGCGGGATGAAGCCGTAGAGCCTGTGTTCGGCGCGGGCCGTGTCCTCGGGGCGCGGGCGGGCGGTCAACAGGTCGAGAACAGCGTAGACCTGCATGGAATCGGCGTTGACGACGACGGCGCCGGAGGCTTCGGCCAGATCGAGCGCCAGTGCCGACTTGCCGCTTGCGGTCGGACCCGCTATCAAAACCGCCTTCCGCCCCAACGCTGCGTCACCCCGATGTCTGTGCTCTGTCTCATCGCCAATCCGGCCGATCCCGAACTGACGCCCGCTCTCGCGGCCAATGTGCAGCGCGAGACGGGCGGCGAACTCAACTGGCTGGCCCAGACCCTTGCCTGCGAGATCATCGCGCCGAAGTCAACCGATCCCGTCGGCGCGGCGCGGTCCGTCATCGGTTCGGCCGCCATCGATGCCGTGCTCGTGCCCGGAACCGGGCGCCGCAAGCGCCTGCTCCTCGCCGACATGGATTCGACCATGATCAACGAGGAATGCATCGACGAGCTGGCAGACGCGCTCGGGCTCAAATCCGAGGTGTCCGCCATCACGGCGCGGGCGATGAACGGCGAGATGGATTTTGCCGAGGCGCTCGACACGCGCGTCGCCCTGCTCCGGGGTTTGGAGCGCCGGCGCATCGAACAAATCCGCCGCGAGCGCATCACCTATGCGCCGGGCGGGCGGGCGCTCGTCCAGACCATGAAGGCACATGGCGCCCATACCGCGTTGATTTCCGGCGGTTTCACCTATTTTGCCGACCATATCGGCAGGCGCATCGGTTTCGACGAAATCGTGGCCAACGAATTGATCTTCGATGGCGACCGGTTGACCGGCGAGGTCGGCAAGCCGATCGTCGACAAGTCGACCAAGGCGAGGCGCCTCATCGAACTGATCGCCGAGCACCAACTCGCCACCGCGCAGACCCTCGCCGTCGGCGACGGCGCCAACGATTTGCCCATGCTCAGGAACGCCGGATTCGGGGTGGCGCTGCACGCCAAGCCCGCGGTCGCGTCCGAGGCGCCGATCCGCATCGACCATGGCGATCTGACCGCCCTGCTCTATTTGCAGGGCTATTCGGACGAGGACTTCGTCAGATGATCCTCGAAACCGATCGGCTGATCCTGCGGCCGCTCGAAGACCGCGACCGTGCCGCGTTCGTCGCCATGAACGCCGATGCCGAGGTGATGCGGTTCTTTGCCGCGACCAAGACAGAGGCGGAATCGCTTGTCCAGTTCGACAGTTTTGCGGCCCGCGACCGGGAACTCGGCTACAGCTTCAACGCCGCCGAACTGAAGGCCGACGGCAGCTTTGTCGGCGTCATCGGCCTGTCGCCCATCGGCGCCGAGCTGAAAGCGGTTCTGCGCGGCGCGCCCTTCGCCGAAATCGGCTGGCGCTTTTGCCGCCGTTTCTGGGGGCGTGGGCTGGCCCCGGAAGGCGCCCGCGCCTGGCTCGCCTTCGCCTGGAAAGAGCTCGGGCTCGACGAAGTCGTGGCGCTCACCTTTCGCGGCAACCTGCCCTCGCAGCGGGTGATGGAAAAGATCGGCATGGCGCGCGATCCGGATGGCGACTTCGCCCATCCCGGCGTTCCCGAAGCCAATCCCGTGCGCCCGCACGTGCTCTACCGGATCGACCGTCCCGCCTAGCCCAGATGCACCGCCACGAAGCGGACATCGCCGTCGACATTGGTCAGCTTGAACAGTACCGACGGCCGGCCCTCTTCGCGCGCCAGATCGACCAGGTGGATGACGTCCTCGACGGTGTCGACCCGGCGCTGGTTCACCTCGGCGATCAACAGGCCGGGCGAAATGCCCTTGTCCTCGGCATCGGAGCCGGGCCGTACGGACGAAATGATGACGGCGGCCTCGGGATCGCCGTCGACCCCGTATTCGTCGCGCAATTGTTCGGTCAGCGTGTCGGCCTTAAAACCGACGAGGTCCTCGAGACCCGGCGGATCGACGCTTTCCGCCTCGTCGGCTGGCGGCACCGGCTCCGGCGCCGCCGTGCCGATATCGATCCGGCCTTCGTCGAGCTGGCCAAGCGTCACCGCGAGCGTCATGTCGACACCGTCGCGCAAGACGACGAGGTCGACGGTCTTGCCGATCTCGGTCAGCGACACCAGCCGCGGCAAATCGTGCATTTCAGCGACCGGCCTGCCATCGAAAACGCGGACGATGTCGCCCACCTTGAGCACGCCGAGCGACGGGCCGCCTTCGGTTACCTCGACGATCATCGCCCCTTCCGGACCGCTGAGGCCGAGATTGATCGCGATGTCCTGGGTGACCTCCTGGATGCCGACGCCGAGCCAGCCGCGGCGGGCCTCGCCATACTCGACCAATTGCCTGACGATCGGCGCGGCGAGATTGGCCGGCACGGCGAAGCCGATGCCGAGCGCGCCACCGGTACGCGAGATGATGGCGGTGTTGATGCCGACGACCTTGCCGTCCATGTCGAACAGCGGACCGCCGGAATTGCCCTGGTTGATGGCTGCGTCGGTCTGGATGAAATTGTCGTAGGGGCCGGTATTGATGTTGCGGTTGCGCGCCGAGACGATGCCGAGCGACACCGAACCGCCGAGCCCGAAGGGATTGCCGATGGCCATCACCCAGTCGCCGATCTCGGCCGTGTCGCTGTCGCCAAAACTGACGAAAGGCAGCGGCGCCGACGGCGTGATCGACAAAACCGCGAGATCGGTCTTTTCATCGGTGCCGACGACGCGGGCGCGGTAGCGCGTGCCGGAGGTGGTGAACACGAGGATTTCGTCGGCGCCGTCGATGACGTGGTTGTTGGTGACGATCAGGCCGGTTTGGTCGACGACGAATCCCGACCCGAGGCTGCGGGCCTCGCCGAGAGCGCCGTCGCCGTCGCCGTCGCTGTTGGGATTGCGGTCGCGGAACAATTCGTCGAGTGGCGAGCCTTCCGGCAGGTCGGGAAAGGGTTCGCCAAGGTCGCCGACACTGCGCGAGGTGCCGATATTGACCACGGCCGGCGACAATTGGCTGGCCAGTTCGGACACCGATGCCGGCCCGAAGGCGCCCGAAGGCGCCGCCGGCAGGCACAAAGCCAGCGTAAGGCAGGACAATGCCAAGGCCTTGAGCCCTAACTCCTTGAAATCAGGAGACATTTGTTCTCGACCCTTCAAAGCGCCTGCAGAACGTAAAGGATCATAAGGCCGATTGCGGCGCTTGTCAGCGCAATGGCACGAATAGTTGAAACGGGCGCTTCCAGAACCATCAGGAGCGCCCGCTTCATCAATTGGGGAAAGGCCGCGTAGAGCAGCCCTTCGATCACCACCGCCAAAGCCAGGGCGGTGAAGAAAATCGTCACTGTCCGGCCGTTGCCGGCGCGCTGGCCGGAGCCGGTGTGCTGTCGGATCCGAAGAACCTGAAGAAGTCCGAATCCGGCGACAGCAAGAGCGTCGTGCTGTCGCTGTCGAGCGCTTCCCGATAGGCCTGCATCGACCGGTAGAAGTCGAAGAACTCCGGATCGCGACCATAGGCGTCCGCGAAGATGGCGCTGCGCTGCGCCTCGCCTTCACCACGCAGGATTTCCGCTTCCCGCTGCGCTTCGGCAACGATCTGCACTGCCTGCCTGTCGGCGATGGCCTTAAGCGTCTGGGCCTGTTCCTGGCCGCGGGCGCGCAACAGCGCGGCTTCGGCCAGTCGCTCGGCCTTCATGCGGTCATAGGTCTGGGCCGAGACCTGATCGGTCAGATCGGTGCGGAGCACGCGGACATCGATGACTTCAATGCCGAGATTGGCGACATTGGCGCGCATCAGATTGCCGGCTTCGACCATCATCTCGGTGCGTTGCTCGCTGAGGGCGGCATCGAACTCGCGCAGACCGTAGACTTGGCGCAGGGCCGATTCGAGCTGGGTCTTGATGCGCGTTTCGGCGGTCAGCAGGTTGGCCTGCACCGATTGGCGAAACAGCTTCGGATCGGTGATCTCATAAGTCACGAAGGCGTCGACATTGTAGAACTTGCCGCCCCGCACCTGCACGGTGATGTCTTCGAGATCGTAGCGCAACAGCCGGTTCTCGATGATCTGCACGCTTTCGACGAATTCGGTCGGGATCTTGAAATAGATGCCCGGGTCGAGATGGACACGCGTGATTTCACCGAAACGGGTCACGATGGCCTGTTCGCGCGCATTGACGATGAACAGTGAGGAAAACAAGACGTAGAGGCCGACGGCGACAACGCCGGCGATGATCCAGAGACGATTCATTACTGGCCTCCCGCGTTCGTGCTCGAGTTCGACTGCTGTTGCGCCCGCAATTCGGGAAGCGGCAGGTACGGCACGATGCCGGAGCCGCTCGCGCCACTTTCGACAACGACCTTTTGCGAGCCGTTCAGCACGCTCTCGATCGTTTCGAGGTAAAGGCGACGGCGGGTGACGTCCGGCGCCTTGGCATATTCTTCATAGACCGAGACGAAGCGCTGGGCCTCGCCCTCTGCTTCCTTGACGACACGGTCCTTGTAGGCGGCCGCTTCCTCCCGCGCCCGGGCAGCCTGGCCGCGGGCATCGCCCAGAAGCGTGTTGGAATACTGGCGCGCTTCCTCCTGGAAGCGGTCCTCGTCCTGTTCGGCGCGCTGCACCTCGTCGAATGCATCGGCCACCTCGGTCGGCGGGGCGACGTTCTCGAGAAGGATCTTGGAGACGTTGATGCCGGTTCCATAGCTCTCGAGGATGCTCTGCGTGATCTCGAGCACGTCGAGTTCGACCCCGGCACGATCGTCACGGAAGACATCCTGGGCCGGGCGTCGACCGACGACCTCGCGCATGGCGCTCTCGGCGGCGCGGCGGACCAGTTCGTCCGGGCCGCGCACGTTGAACAGATAGTCGGCGGGTCGGCCAATCTGCCAGAAGACCGAGAAACCGACATCGACGATGTTCTGGTCACCGGTCAGCATCAGGCCTTCGGTGGTCCCGGCGCGCGACGCGCCGGTTGAACCGATGATCGTCTGGTTCTGGGTCAGGCTGACGCGCTCGACCCGTTCGACCGGCCACATGAGGAAATGCAGGCCCGGTTCGGCAAGCTGATCCTTGGGCACGCCGAACAGCATTTCGACCCCGACTTCCTGCGGCGCGACGGTGTAGACCGACTGCGACAGCCAGAAGCCGCCAAGGGCGACAACGCCGATCAGGATCAGCCAGCGCCCGCCGGGCAGGCCGGCCGGCAGATGGTCGCGGCCGCGCTTGAACAGGTCCTCGATATTGGTGGAATTGCCACCGGGACGCCGCGGACCGCCGCCGCCCCCCGGTATCTGGCCCCAGGGGCCGCCATTGCGTCCCCCGCCGTCATTGGAATTGTTGTCCCAGGGCATTGTCAGCCTTTCGTTCGCTGGCGCCGAGATATGCGTGAACGCGCGCCGGAAGGGCAAGGCTATGCCTCCTCCCCGGAACGCGCCACAAACCTGTCGACCTATATAGGGGTGCCGACTGGCAGGATCAATGACCGGCGCGACGCTCGTAAACCGCAATGCGATAGGCGGCATCGTCGCGCTCGGACGGCGTTGCCTCCGTTCTCTCGATACACACCCATTCGTCAAGGCCGATTTCGGGAAAGCGCGTGTCGCCCTCGGCATCGAGATCGACCTCGGTGAGATAGAGCCTGTCGGCATGCGGCAGAGCCAGGGCGTAGATCTCGCCGCCGCCGATGATCATGACCTCGCTTGCCCCGTCGGCCGCCGCAATCGATTTGGCGTGGTCGAGGGCGGCGGCGAAATCGGAAAAGACCAGCACGCCCTCCGGCTGGTAGCCTTCTTGCCTTGAGACGACGATGTTGGTCCGGCCCGGCAGGGGCCTGCCGACGCTTTCGAACTGCTTGCGGCCCATCACGATCGGCTTGCCCATGGTCGTTCGCTTGAAAAACGCCATGTCGGACGGAATGCGCCAAGGCAGCGTGCCATCGCGGCCGATGACGCCGTTGCGCGCCACGGCCGCGATCAATGCGATGCCGACCAAGCCTGTCACCACTCCGTCGGCTGCAGGATCAGGATGTCGAGTTCCCGGTCGGGATAGTAATCCTTGTATGTCAGCTCGAAACGCGTCGGGCCGGTCTTTTCGATGTCCGTGCCGCAGAAGCTGACGAGATTGTCGGTCGCGCCCTTGTCGACGGTCAGATGGAAGGTGCCGATGGGTCCGAACCAGTTGCGCCCGGTCGTCAGGATGTAGGAAATCCACGATTCGTACATGGCGATGCCGCCATCGGTCCGCGCTTGCCTTTTGACGGCATTGACGAAAGGCGCGTCGATGCAGTAGCGCGTCTCGTAATCGGCAAAGAGTTCGGAATTCTTGCCTTCCCAATCAAGAAAGACCACGCCCGCCGATCCGCCGACGCTCGGCGCATAGGTGTGGCTGACCTGGACCTGTTTGCCCGCCGGAAAGACCATGCGCCAGTGATAGGTCTGTTCGAGCACCCAGTTGGGATAGGGATGCATTTCCATGCCCTGGCCCACATCCCAGTATTCCGCCATGACGACGCCGCGCGCGATCCAGTCCGCGAGCAGGTCCTTCGGCAGTTTCTCGAGCGCCTCCGAAGCGGCCTGGGTGACCGGCACCATGGGCAGGCCGGCATCGCGCAATTCGCCCGTCACGTCGATGCCGGTGGCGATAGCGCGCTGTTCGAGATCGGGAAAGACTTCCTCGCCTTCGACAAACACCCTGAAACCGAGGAAATTGGTGTCCTCGACCGGCACGCCCGTCGGCTCGTAGACGCTCGGGACGATCGCCGGCATCGGGAAGGCGACGAGGCTTTCGACATCGGTTTCGCTGGTGTTCTGGAAGATGTAGTCGACCTTGATCTCGTCCATCGAGATGAACAGGTCCTCGCGCACCATCGTCACGGCATCGGAG
>Ga0180009_10000110_pt1 | contig 140951 bp, 134 predicted proteins | sample OS_PC_MetaG_FD_123537 | JGI IMG/M metagenome (GOLD analysis project Ga0180009, IMG submission 123537) | Groundwater microbial communities from the Aspo Hard Rock Laboratory (HRL) deep subsurface site, Sweden - OS_PC_MetaG | ecosystem: Environmental > Aquatic > Deep subsurface > Groundwater...
ATTTGTTTAGAAAAAGTAGGATGGGCTACTCGTTGCCCATCAATAGAAAGCAATGTTGGGCAACAAGTAGCCCAACCTACGAGCTACGAGCAGATGCAAATTTCTAACCGGACAATGCTGATTAAAAATGGGAATGACAGATTGATTCAGACATAAGTAAGATTAATCTTAGATTACAGTCTTATATATCAAAAGTATTAAAAAACAGGGTATTATGAACATATCGATTATTGGATACGGAAAGATGGGGCAACTGATTGAACAATGCGCCAGAGAAAGAGATTTGGGAGTCAAATCGATTATAGATCCGTTTCATCCCCAGGCAACCCACAAAGAGTTCACAGAAGATGCAATGAAAGGTGTCGATACCTGCATCTGTTTCACACAGCCGGATGTTGCTTTCAGTAATATAGAAAACATCTGTAAATACAAAAAGCATGGTGTCATCGGGACCACCGGTTGGACAGGTCAGATGAAGGAGGTTGAAAAAATAGTAAAAAGTAGTGGAACAGGGTTGGTTTATTCCTCCAACTTTTCCATAGGAGTAAACATATTTTTTAAACTAATTGAGCAGGCCAGCAAAGTATTTAACGCGTTTGATGTTTACGACATTCTAGGCTATGAAGCTCATCATAACAGGAAAATGGACTCTCCCTCCGGAACAGCGACAACAATCGCCAATATTATTCTGGAAAACATAGACCGGAAGAAGACCATATTTGAGGACAGGTTAAATCGAAAAATCGAACCCGAAGAGTTGCATTTTGCCTCCATGAGGGGGGGGAGTATTCCCGGGACTCATACGGTTTTATTTGATTCCGAATTTGATACCATTGAACTGAAACATACCGCCAGAAACAGACTTGGTTTTGCAACGGGTGCCGTGATTGCTTCCGAGTGGATAGCAGGAAAAAAAGGGTTGTTTACCGAGTCAGATATGATGAAACAACTGCTGGGATAGTCAGTTGCTCTGCGTAACTTGCTGAATCTTAAAGAATGCGCTATCTTTTTCGGACAACTTTACGGTTTCAGGCCGGAAAAGCCGAATCTCAATGAAACACTATAAAAAGGAGAAGTATGAAAAAGAGTCTGATCCAGCTTATCTTTGTCATCGCCATTCTGGTGATTGCCATTAAATTTGTTCCACCTGTAAATGACTGGGCAAGAGGGAACTTGCCGGAATCGTTGCTGACCTTGATTGGAGAAAAACCCAAAAATATTTTTGAGAGAGGAAACGATGCAATCAGCGATGGCATGAAAAAAACCAAAACTGCCATAGAAGACCTGGTAGAGAAAGTCAAAAATTGATGCATCCTAATACGAAGATCTCGAAGGACTTGATTTGATATTAAGATCTGAGGTCTTCTATCATACTTTTAAATCCCGCCTCCCTTGATTCAATACTCCTGCAGAGACAAAACTGCAGCAGTGCTCTCCTTAAATTGTGGTCTTCGGTCTTTGTTTTAAAATAGACATTACCTTCCAGGTAGTCGGTGAAAAACCTTAATCCCAGCTCCAAGGTCATTATTCTGGTGGCGTCAAACAACATGGCGTAATCCTCATCATTCATCAGATTTTCCGATGTTTCGAGATAGGATTGCAGGATTGTATGCATAATATCCAGATCAAAACAGGCAGATTCCGGCGATTCCGCTTCTTCCCCAGCCGGGTTGCAACTTGATCTGAGGCAATCGGCAATATCATATAAAATAAGACCTGGTTTCACCGTATCGAAATCGATCATACAGACTGCCAGCTCAGTGTCTGCATCAAACAAAATATTGTTGATTTTCGGATCACCATGGATAGGAAGGAGGGTCAGAGTGTGATTCTTCCTGCCATTCTCAAGTTTACACACCAGCTCTCGTCTTTTCTCAATAAATTCAATGCAAGTGAGAACCTGCAAATTCTTCAGGTTTTTTGATGTTTTTTTTATGACGTTATCGAAGTGTTTCAGATAATTGGGTGTAATATGAAACCCCTTCAGAGTATCAGACAGGTTTTGCGGATTTATGTCCTTGATTAGAGTGTGAAACATACCCAGGGCAAATCCGGTTTCCCGGGCTTGATGAGTTGATTCGATCTGCTGAAAGGTTTTGGTGTTCTCAATAAATGTCAATAAACGCCAGAAATTCCCCTGTTTGTCCTCATGAGCATATTCTCCTGTACTAGTTGGAACCATAAAGGGAAACTCAACTCTTCCCCGGAATCGAAACGGTCGGTCTTTCAGTTCCTGCTGGATATGATCGAGGACGATTTTCATATTCCGGGCGACTAAACTCGGTTTTGGAAAGACCTTGTGATTGATCCGCTGAAGGACGTATTTCTGTTGATTTCCCGGAGACGACACGTGATCAATAAGATAAGTATCATTAATATTTCCATCGCTGATCTCAGAAATAGATTCCTCGTCTGTAACAAGATCGAATTGCTCTAAAATCTTTACCAAATGGCTCTGCATGTTACGAGTTATATTGTGAGGGTGTATTCAAAATGTGTTGTGATTACCTGAAACCTGTTTTAATTGCTGTTAAGCCGGGTTTGACTCCATAAACATTTAATCAAGCAAGTATTGCCAAGAGCAAGGATTACGGTAGGGCGGGGTTACATCCCCGCCTGCATATATCCAAAGGCGGCCATGTAAAGCCGCCCTACCGTTTTGTACTCATAGTGAATTTTATGTCCAAAATACTCTTATTTATGCGTTTATAGGTTTTTGACCCAGCTTCCATAATTTGAATGATACATGACAAAAAAAATCTTTTGTTTTATCTTAATATCCAAGGAAATTCACTAATCACTAATCACTAATCACTGAACCCATGAGATCAGCATTAATTATTGGGGCAACCGGGGCAGTTGGACATCATTGTCTAGACATGTTGCTAAAAGATGAGTTTTATGGAAGCGTAACCGCTTTGTCGAGAAGAAATCTTGGTCTTCACCATCCAAAGCTCAAGGAGATCGTTTTAGACTTTGATGATCTAAAATCTGCATCTGAAGTTTTTGGCGTCGATGACGTTTTCTGTTGCCTGGGGACCACAATGAAAAAAGCAGGGTCGAAAGAGGCATTCAGGAAGGTGGATTTTGAATACCCTCTGGAAGCAGCCAGGTTGGCAAGTAAACAAGGGGCAAAGCAATTCTTGATGATAACGGCTCTTGGAGCCAATCCGAATTCGGCAATATTCTATAACCGGATAAAGGGTGAGGTTGAAGCAGCTGTCAGAATGCTTGAATTCGAAGGCAAGTTTTTCTTTCGTCCCTCCCTGCTAATCGGGGAGAGGCCGGAGACCAGAATCGGAGAGGTTCTGGCCAGTCAGTTGTTCAAGTTCCTGGGATTCCTATTTGTCGGACCGTTAAAACAGTATAAGGCAATTGGAACGGAAACAGTTGCACGGGCGATGGTACATATTGCCAAACAAATGCTCATTGGAGAGCATGTCATTGAATCCGCAAAGATTGGAAAGTTGTTCAGTGTGGATAAGGAGAATAATCGTTAGACGGCGGTTGCTTTTATGAAGGATTAATGGGGAAAAGGTCAAACCACTCTTTTGTTTTCTCTATGATGTCAAAAATTTCAGCTTTAATAATCGGTTTGACAAGGTAGTACTCACATCCCTCCTCATAGCTGGCAAAGCGACTTTTAGGACTGCCCAGGGCGGTTAACATTGCGATTTTTGCCTTTACCTTCTCGGCGTATTTACCCCTTTCAAGTAGCCGTATCGATTTTAGCACTTCATTACCATCCATTCCCGGCATCATGATATCAAGGAAAATAAGATGAAAGGGTTCATTCATAGAGTGGGCCGACTCAAATTCCCTGATGGCATCAGCACCGGTTTCAGCAGTGACACAGGTGCCATGTTTGGATAGAATCTTGTCAAGCAAAAGGAGGGTTTCCTTATTATCGTCAACCACCAGGAATTTCATCATCATCTGTTTTCTAATGATTTATTAGGCACTTATCCAGTTTATCCGGGTTAGGGTGTTCGCCACCTGATTTTGTTTTTAAAGGCTTCATTACGCACTTCTTTTATCTCTTCTTCCGCTCTAGTGATTACGGATTGAAACCTTTCGTATTCGGCGATTGCCGAGCGAACCATTGAGTACAGGACTTCATTGTCGAACGGTTTGGTCAGATACTGATATGCTCCGGAGTTCATCCCCTGGACAATATTTTCCGGTTGTGAGTTTGCAGTTTGGACAATGACAGGGATATGTTTAAAATTATCATCTTCTTTTAGCAAGCCCAATAGCTCCAGGCCGCTCATTTCAGGCATCATCCAGTCCAGGATAATGACTTTAATGGTTTTGGTTGTTCTTTCAAGAAGACGTAACGCATCGATTCCATTATCCGCTTTGAGAACTTCAAATCCCTTTTCCTCCAGTTCTTCTGCGATCATCTCAAGGTTTAGCAAATCATCTTCAACGATTAAAATGGTGTTTTGTTTTTTCATTCTTTATGTCTCAGCATAACGGCTTTGGATTTTCGGTTGGTTTGATGAGAATTCGACGCGAATATATCAAATATCCGGATGATTTTCAACTGGTTAATCTTTATTGCGCCGGGAGGCTTTTGTTTTCAACTACCGCTAACTACCAATCACTTCTCCAACCCGGAATAAAGCAGATCGATTAATTCGTTGACCTCAATCGATTGTTTTTTCTCCAGGGTGTTAATTGAAGTTATGACCTTGTAAGGTAACAGACCCTTATTGATTTTTTTCTCAAACTGATCAATCTGAGTCATAAATCGATTGATAAAGACTGCAGCCCCTCCCTGACCGGTTTCGGTCAGGAGAACCAGGAACTTGTTGTCTTTTAATCTTCCGGCAAAATCGCTTTCTCTCAATTCAAAGGCCAATATATCGGCGATTCTTTTTAATAGGAATCGATCCACCAGAAAAGCATGTAATTCACTTTCTGTTTTGGGATTTGCAATGGAAATCAATACTGTGGAGAGACTGGTGCCGTAACGAAAACTTCGTTTTATTTCGGCATGGAGCGTGTCAAGAATCGTATGTTCACTTTTCAGGCTTGTTAAAGAATCATTGTATTGATTCTTTTTATTGGACCGATAGTATTCTTCCGCTTCCTCTAAGATAATCTTAAGCTGATTTCCCCAGGGTTTGATGATAAATTTGAATATGTTTGCTTTATTGATGGCATTCATGATTGAATTCGTATCCGTATAACCGGAGATGAGAATTCTAACGATATCAGGATATTGCTCCTTAATATTGGCCAGCAGCTCCGACCCGCTCTCGCTATTCAACCGTTCATCGCAAAGTGTTATGCAGATCTCTTTTCTCTTGAGCAGATCCATTGCCTGCAAGATGTTTTCAGCAGTGTAGACCTCATATAAATCTTTAAGTTGATGAGATGCCAAATTGAGAATATCGATATCGTCATCTATTACCAGCAAGCCCAATTTTCCTTCACTCACCGTACCACTGCTCTCCATCATTTTTTTATCCTGTTTCCGAATTACATTCCCAAGAATCTATTCTTTAGTGTTTCCGTGATTTTAACCCAATAGTTAAATAAAGAAAAGGGAGGAGATCCAATATTGTAGGGTCAAACTGGGGAAGTCCCGGGCTGTGGCGGAATCAATTCGGGAATTTACAGTTTTGCAGGGATTCCTGCTTGTAGGAGCGCTTCGGGAAGGCGGGGCAAGCTGGAACTTACCCCGGCTGAGTCGGTGCTTTCATAAGTCAACTAATTCCCATTCAAAAATTCATCGGCGGCAGAGGGCAGTTCCCTCAAGGACAGGAAATCTTTGTAATTCTGTTCGTCAACGGTAATCTTGGTGATTTTTCCACCATTGTTTAAATACTTATTAATGGCGTTTTTTATATCACCGTGATTTGGATTGAAAAACGAAGTCCTTTGGTGCCGCTTTTTTTTATAATTTTTCATCGCCTCTCCTTATCAAAGAAATTTGACCTGCAAGTTTGGCGGAAATACTTCTGACCTCAGTTGTATGATTAAATCCGATGCAAATAACTAACTGAGGTCGCTGGTATTATAGCAGAAGAATGGATTGGATCAAGGGATTTGAAGGAGAATATCAGGAAAAGTTGTGACCGGTGAGTGCAACCTACCCAGAAATGATTCAATAAGCAGTTAATTCAGATCTAAAGAGGGATACAGTTTGGAGTAGATCAGGCAAAAATGTTGTGAATGGGTAAAAAAAGTTTTGTGAATCACCATATAAATCAACCCGGGCAGGACTAACTTGAAGCAGGAGGGATAAAACAGTTATTAAGAAGAGCCGTTTTTAATTCATAAACCATTTTGGATTAATTTTCTTGACACTTGTATGATACTTTCTCCCAATGGGTACTTTTACCGTTTTTTCATCATTGTCTTTTAAAACAGCTTCATAATCCTGGCTTCCTTTTTTTGAAATGGAAACGACTTTGATTGGGTTAATAAGATACGATTTATGAATTCTCAATAGATCCTGACCGTCAAATTGCTTTTCCAGTTCCTTGAGGGTGGTCCGAAGTAAAAGTGAGTCTGTCTCTTCGGCTTTGCAGATAATCTTGCAGTAGGGAAAGGTGGAATGGATGTATAAAACACTGCTGAAATATTGTGAAATCTTATTAAATACTTCCGGCTGTCCGTTTTCCACAATTTTGTTTAAAGATCTGATCTCCTCTTCATATTTCAGTCTCAGAAAAACCTTGATTTTTGCAACCAGTTCCTCTTCATCAAAGGGTTTTGTGATGTAGTCATCACCACCGGAATCATACCCGGTTAATCTATCTTCAAGAAGTTCTTTGGCTGACAGGAATAAAACCTTGGTATTGGCCAAACGCGGATTTGACCTGATGATTTTACAGACTTCATACCCATCTATACCCGGCATCATGATATCCAGCAAAACCAGATCCGGAGAGAAATCGTCAATCACGGATAACGCTTTTTCTCCCGATTCGACTGTTTTAACGTCGTAATCATCACTTAAAATTTCAGTAATAATGTTTAGATTGGCAAGGTCATCATCAACCGCTAGAATCTTGTACTGATTTTGCATGTTATCAATTATTAATCGGTGTTCCGGACCTTAATCCTGGCAATGGAGTCATTATTCTCAACCTTTGATAGATGAGTCCACTCCGAAAAGTATTGTAATGTTCGATTTAGGGCTTTTAACTCAATAATCTAAAAACCATAGAAATTCTGAACCGCTGTCATGCCGGATCCCCAGTCAAGCTGAGGACAGGCTTTGATCCGGCATCCATAAGGTTTAATCAAAAATCTGGATTCCGGCTCGGAGGCCGGAATGACAAGAAAATCGACTTTTCGGAGTAGACTCATAGATAAGACTTATTAAACCTAAACTATTTTTTTTTTTCTTATCCAGAGAAAAATATGTATATAATATCAATATGTTACGCAAAAACTCATTACTATTTCTAATATTTACCTTTTCCCTTCCGCCGATTGCCAACCGCTAAAAATCCATCATCTATCTCATAAACCTGAGTAACATCAATGCATATTCGAAAATACTGCATATTATGAAGGGAAGCCAAAAACGATAGATTATTTGCACTAACCATACAATTTAGCGAAATGGACCAGGAATTGAAAAACAATAACAGTAACAAAGCTGAGAAGGAACTGATTGTTTCAAACCAATCAAACAAAGAGGTTGTCTATCTGATGCCCTATGACAATGAAGAGGATGAAATTGATCTTTGGCAATTGTTTGTCTCGATACTACAATACAAATACCAGATATTGATATTTGCGTGTGTCGGTCTGCTGGTGGGATTCGCGGTTAGCTGGGGGTTTGGCAAAACATCTTTTACGAACTCTTTGATATTTGAGTATGACCCTCAGATTTTTGCGACAGTCGAAGGAAGTGATAAAACTGGAGAAGATTATATTAAATCGGCCAGCATGCCAATTTACCTATCAAACCAATACTCCCGACCGCAATATATCCCGCATCAAGATTTTTTTCTTCCGGACGAGCTTGAATTTAGTAGAGATCTTTTGAACAGATACTGGGATATTCCTAAAAAAGCTACGGGTTTTGAAATCCAAAAATCATTTGAAGAGAGCAAATATGTTCAATTTAAAAAACTGGATGAAAAAACAATAGAACTGACAGTGACAACAGATGCTGCGGAAAAGACCATCTCCGCTTTAAATGATATTTTTGATTATTTTAGCAAACGAAATAGCGCAAAGCTTGCGAAGGAGAATGCCATTGAATTAAACAGTCTAAAACGACAATTGAATCAATGGTCAACGGCTTTCACCCTGGCTACAAATGAACTGGACAGGGTTTGGCACTTTACGTTGGAGGACTCTAAAAAATACTTAATTATTAATAGCGAATATGATGATTTGGTGATTCAATTCGGCCTTAAGGTTCGAGCGATCAAAAGTCCAAAGCAAGGCAAACAGTCCGAGATCAAAGCCATTATTGACCTCACAAAGGATAAAATATCTTTACAAGAAGAATTAAAAGGGATTCATAGAGATTATATTGCAATAGAAGGAAAGCTGTATGAAAAACTGCTTGAATTCGAAATAAAGTCGAGGTCGTTACAGCATCTTGAACGGCAGCAAGAAACAGGCGAAGTGAGTGCAAATGGTTATGCCGCTCAAATGGAAAGTGATATTACGACCCTTCAAGCAGACATTTCCGAACTCGAAAGTCAAAAGAACAAGATAGGACTGCTTTTGACACAATATACATTAGAACTAAAAAAGGCTCTTTTCTTCAAGAATGAATTAAACGCTGCTCCGACGCAAACGTGGGCAACTATTTTAGAAAAGCAGGAAGCCGAGTCAGCCAGTCTTGAAGAAAACATTTTGCAACGAATTGAAAACATAAGTTTCCCAGCTTTGGATCATTATTTGACAAAAAGATTGAATCCTTTGGATAAGCTCAAGAAGCTGGAAGCAGCCAATTACCTTTATGAGAAGGGCATTATTGAACCTTGGCAGGAGAAGTATCCCCCTTCAATGCAGGATACAAAAATAGGGTATTCACTTGAATTCAAGTCCGATCAACCAGAGGAAACCCTCAAACCATCAGCTGGCAAAATCGAAATAAAACCGGTCTTCTACTCAAAAAAGATTGTCCTCATCGCAATTTTAATATCAACGGTATTGGGTTTTGTTATTGTGCTTTTTAGGATCTTTATAAAGAATACCATAAAAAACGATAATTTCAGCGAAAAGAAAGAGGCTTTATATTCTGCTTTAAAATCAAGGAAAATCTGAAGAAGAATTAGATAAACAAGGAAAAAGGCCGTTTATTCCTCGGATAGTATTGACACGGTGGACGTTTAACAATACCATGTTCAGTAAATGAACATGGTATTGTTAAACCTTAATCTCTGAGTGGCATGTACTATTATCCCGGCGAAAACTGGTACGCTTTAAGGGTGAAAACCAGGTATGAAACGATAGTTGAGAAAGCCCTGGAAACAAAAAAGGTGGAAGCTTTAAATTTCACCTATCAAGAGCTAAGTAAGCGAAAAGATCGCAAAAAGATTCTGACTAAGGCTTTTTTCCCTGGGTATATGTTTATCAAAGCCGAACTAAATCCTCAGATTCATGTCGAGATTCTCAAGAGTATCGGTGTGGTAGAAATTCTGAAAAATAGCGACGGCCCCCTGCCAATCCCTCAGGATCAAATCGACAATGTTTTAAAACTGGAAAAGTATGAAGGCAAAGTATTAACCTTTACCGAGTTTGCCTGCGGAATGCCTGTCAGGATTATTCAAGGTCCCCTGTTGGGCGTTCAAGGGTTTGTTGACGAGATCAATAGAGGTCTGATCAAGATCAGCATCTCTTCCGTTCCCGGATCAGTAGCGATACAAGTCGATCCGTCCCTGATTGAACCGATTCTTGCCGACCGTTCTTTGTCTTCAATGCTCCACTAAGGAAGAATCCTCAAATTCTTCTTGACAGAATATTTGACATTAGCCCAAACAAAGAATATAGTTATGTTCAATTGTTGAACAACGAACCTCTGTGAGTTTAGTAACGCTGATGGCGAAGCTTGCCTAAAAACTGATGTTGCCTGTTTTCCGCTTCCTCTTGTTGCCTGTAATACTAAAAAAATCCAGTAATGTCCGGTTAGGTTTTTGCAGCAATAATGAGAAACGACTTTCAAAATAATGGAATGTACAAAGACGCCATTACTTTAACTTTAGCTATTTCTTGTTTAGAAAAAGTAGGATGGGCTACTTGTTGCCCATCAATAGAAAGCAATGTTGGGTAACAAGTAGCCCAACCTACGAGCAGATGCAAATTTCTAACCGGACAATGCTGAAAAAAATCTGAATATTTAGAGATCGAAGGAAATTCTCCAATTATTAAAACAATGTTGGTTACACCTGTCATTCCGGGCTTTACCCGGAATCCATTGTTATTACGGCACATCTCCCTGGATGCCGGATCAAAGCCTGTCCTCAGCTTTAAACTATTATAAAATTCCCTTTTGAGTGTTTGAATAAATTTGACCTGCCATACGCCCCTGCGTTCCCTTTGTATTTCTGTGCTTCTCTGCTCAATAAAAGTTTTATATCATTTATAAACAAAAATGAAGCCTCAACTGGACGAAAAATACTACTTGTTCAAGGAGCTTGACAAAGCAGGCAACAACTCCCAACGTGCCATGGCCAAGGAAATGGGAATAAGTCTGGGGAAGATAAACTTCATTTTGAAGGCTTTGATTGCCAAAGGCTGGGTTAAGATGGAAAACTTTGCGCAAAGTGAGAATAAAATCAGTTATCGCTATATCCTGACTCCCGAGGGAATTAAAGAGAAGGTAAGGATTACGAAGGCGTTTCTGATCAGAAAGGAGGAGGAATATGAAAAGATCCGGCAGGAAATCGAACAAGCCAGGGAGGAGATGCAGAATTAACTCAATTTGCTTTATATATAGCAACACTCCAAGTATAACGGTAGGGCGGCCCTACGTGGCCGCCTTTGGGTGCTCAAAAAATAAACAAGAACTAAAGACTGGTCAGCTAATACAATAAATGTCCCGAACAATTGGACGAACCAATGAGCTGTCATTGCAGAGATTAATCGAGATATTTTCATCGATTTCCGAGGTGAAGTTGGCAGTCTTGTTTGGATCCAGGGCAGGTGAAAAATTTAATCCACGTAGCGATTATGATATCGCTGTTTTAATGGAGCATTCCGGCAAAGGACTCGACGACCCTTTTTTTACGTTATATGCCGATTTGCCGACCCGTATGAAAATACAGGAATGCGATCTGGATTTGATTAATTTAAGAAAGGCTGATTTACATCTAAAGCAGAGCATAAAGAAGAACTATAAAGTCATCAAAGGATCGGAAGATGAAATTTCAAGACTACTTACAGAAGACCAAAGAGACTGCAACAGTTGAAAAAGAGATTCTGGATCAGTTAAGTGAGATTTTATCGCACGGCAAGGAACTGGACCTGATTCAAGTGCGGGCAGCAAAGAGTGCGCTGCAGGTATTGATCGAAAACGCCATTGGAAAGGGAAAGCGGATACTCAAGTATTATCAGTGCCCAATGGTTTTTCATAAAGGCAAGGAGGTATTCTGGGTTCTGGCCGAAACCGGTGTTATTGATGAGGAGTTTCAGACAACCATCAACCAGGCGATCGGTTTTCGCAACAGCATGTTTCACGATTATATGAATTTTGATGAAGAGACCCTGGTCAAAATTCTCAAGGAAAACCAATATTCACGGATCTATGAATTCCTGATAGCACCGATGGATCTCAATGAAACAATGATTAAACGTATCAATACCTTTTCCTACTAACTTGAGAGTATAAGGTTCTCTGTCAGACTCGATCCCATAAGCGCTTAAATAAGAGTACTTTAGACATTAAATACATGTTTCCTGAACGGTAGGGCAGCTCTACGTGGCCGCCTATGGTTATTATGTGCTCAGGGGAATCACCGATTTTATCTTGAATGACCATTTATCACCATATTGACATACCAAGGGTAATTGCCTGTTTGAGAGAATCCATCCGAGATTTGCATGCAGTATATCTTTATGGTAGTGTTATCACCGATGATTTCAAACAAGACAGCGACCTTGATATTGCCTTCAAGTCTCCATCTTGTTTGAACAACCAAACAAGATGGAGACTTCAGGAAGAATTGGCAGCAAGGTTTAATAGAGATGTAGATCTGTTAGATTTAGAAAATTCATCCCTGGTGATGCAATTTGAAGTGATTTCAAAAGGAACACGGATCTTCTGTGCAGAAGAGAATGAAATAGAAGCGTACGAAACATTGATTTTTAGTCGTTATTTGGACTTCAATCAAATCAGGAAACTCATTATAAAATCAATATTGAGTGAAGGATCGGTCTATGGTGCTTGATAACGTCATTCTGAATAAAACGGCGGTTATCGAGAGGAGCATTCGCCGGGTTTTAGAAGAATACCAGGGACATGAAAAGGAATTTCTGGTGAATTATACGAAGCAGGATTCTGTCATCCTGAATCTGGAGAGGCTTTGTCAGGCAGCAATAGATTTAGCAGCGCATTTAGTGAGAGTACGCAAATTAGGAATTCCCCAGGAGAGCAGGGAACTGTTTCAAATGCTGGAGCAGAAACAGATTATTTCTGCGGATCTAAGCAAAAATCTGCAGGCCATGGTCGGATTTCGAAACCTTGCTGTGCATGACTACCAGTTGATAAACCTGGATATTGTCCAAAGTATTATTAAAAAGAATCTGGACGATTTCAAACAGTTCGCCAAAATCGCCCTCCGCTCGATTTCATAAATTCTGTTCTTCATTTATAAAAATGCATTATTTTAAAGTACAAAATGATGGCATAAAGCTCCGTTTCTCTTGATCTTACTTGACAATTTATTTTATCTTTGTAAAATGAAAACATGAATTTCAATTTACAAAGATATATCAAACGAGATCTTGAAAAAGAGATCCTCGATTCGATTAAATCGTTTCCGATTACCGCTATTCTAGGACCTCGGCAATGCGGTAAATCCACCTTAGCTCGCCATCTGATTTCCGGAAGTACCGATGTGGTTTTTTTGGATTTGGAGAGGCCTTCTGATCTTCGAAAACTGGAAGATCCGGAGTTTTTCTTTCATACCCAAAAAAATAAACTGATCTGTATCGACGAAGTTCAAAAAGGGCCTGAACTCTTCCCAATATTGAGGGTAATGGCAGATGAAGACAGGCGTCCTGGAAAATATCTTCTTTTGGGGTCGGCATCACAGGATCTCATTCGACAAAGCTCGGAAACACTGGCGGGACGTATTCATTATTCGGAACTTACTCCATTTTCCTACAGTGAGCTTGTGGATGATGAAACGGAGACGTATGAAAACCCGGTAGAACTTTGGAGCCGTGGAGGTTATCCCGAATCCATTCTTGCTTCATCAATTGAAATCAGTCTGACCTGGAGGATGGATTTTATCAGAACCTTTCTGGAACGCGACATTCCACAGATGGGTTTTCCGGTTCCAGCGTTGATTATGAGAAGGTTTTGGACCATGATGGCTCATTACCACGGACAAATACTAAATGCTTCAAAGATTGGTCAAGCTTTGAGTGTTACTCATCCCACAATCCGTAGTTACCTGAATATGTTAGAGCAGACATATATGGTTCGCGTTCTGCCGCCATGCACACAAAATGTTAAGAAGAGGCTGGTTAAGTCACCAAAAGTATACATTCGGGATTCCGGTATTCTGCATGCCTTATTGGAAATCAACGGATTTGAAGATCTTTTGGGACATCCGATAGTCGGTTCATCCTGGGAAGGGTTTTGTATGGAACAAATAATCACGAGATTGAAAGATTGGCGAGCGAGCTTTTATAGAACATCGTCGGGTGAGGAAATAGATTTGATCCTGGAGCGAGGCCGAAAACGATTGGTATTTGAGTTTAAAGCATCCATGTCACCACGAGTATCACGAGGGTTTCCTGGTTCATTAGAAGTGTTAAAACCTGATAAGGCTTGGATTGTAGCCCCGGTGATGGAGCCGTACAAGGCACCTTCGGGCGCCTTTGTGACAAACTTACAGGGTGTAATTGAAGATCTGAAGGAATTTCTGACTTAGTATTGATAAAAAATGAGTTTTTGCGGAACAGAGTCAGCAAGTCTAAAATCCAATTTCCCTACTATCCGGTAACTAATAAAACAAAAACCCGTTCACACGATTTAAGCCAACAGCTAACCGCCAATAGCAAATTGCTTTTACACCTTCAATGCTGAAAAAACTTCTACAACAGGATGAGAGCGAGACCCTTGAATTCAAAACCACTTTTGGCAGAGAGGCAATGGAAGTGTTGGCGGCTTTTGCCAACTCAAAAGGCGGAACGTTGGTAGTGGGAGTAAATGATAAGCGGCAGGTTATAGGGGTTTCAGTGTCTCAGGAAAGTCTTCAGCAGTGGATCAACCAAGTTAAGAGTGTTACTTCTCCTTCGATTGTTCCGGAAATTGAGAGAGTAGAGTATCGGAAAAAAGATGTAGTTCTGCTTTCGGTGTCTGCCTATCCGGTTAAGCCGGTTAGCATGAAGGGGAAATATTACCTGAGAAGGCACGGTGCAAACCATTTAATGAACCTGGAAGAGATTACCAACGAGCACTTGAAGTCCATCAACATGAGTTGGGATTTTGCACCTGATCCGGGGCACGGTGTGAGTGACATTTCTTTGGAAAAAGTAAACCGGTTTGTGGATCAGGCTAACAGCTTGAGAGAACATGCAATAGAAGATGCTCCTTTGACTGTGCTTAGGAAGTTTGAACTCTTGCGTGACAGCAACATTACTTTTGGCTGTTTTCTTCTTTTCGGCAGAGAGCCAACATTGTCAACTACTATTGACGCAGGAAGGTTTGATTTAGAGACTATTGTCAAGGATAGCGAAATTATCCGTGATGATTTATTTTCAGAAGTGGAAGCGTGTTTGGCGTTTATTCGCAAGCATAATAACAAACATTTTATCATCACCGGAAAATCACAACGTGAAGAAGCCTGGGAATATCCTCCTGATGCGGTCAGGGAGATCGTGATCAATATGATAGTACATCGCGATTATCGTGCGAGCGCGGATTCTACTATCAAAATCTTTCAGGACAGGATTGAATTTTATAATCCAGGTCCTTTACCGGAAGGTTTGAGTATGGAAGACATTATTTCCGGCAGGAGTGCATCGAATCCCAGGAACAAGCAGATTGCTTCAATTTTTAAGGAAGCAGGAATTATTGAAAAGTATGGTTCCGGTATCAGGCGGGTTCGACAGATAATGGAGACAGCCGGGGCCATGGAACCTGTTTTTGAGGTAGTCGGTAATTTATTTAAGGTTACACTGTTTCCTGTCAATGGCGGAGTAAATGGCGGAGTAAATGGCGGAGTAAATGGCGGAGTAAATGATTTACTTGAGTACATTCGATTAAACCCGGGAAAGAAATCTTCTGATTTGAAAGCGATTTTTGACACTCCCCAACGAACCCTTGAACGTTGGCTCAAACAACTCAAAGAGGAAGACAAAATAGAGTTTCGGGGCGCCCCCAAAACAGGAGGCTATTATAAAAAGTAAAAAGAACCCCACTAGCCAACTGCTAATTGCCAATAGTCAATTGCCTCAAAAATGAACCAGATTTCCATCCTTACGGGCTTAAAGAACCGCAATTTGAAGTTATGCAGGGTGGGCTCAATGTCATAGTATATAATAAAACCGCCCAAGAAACGACAAGAGGCAGAATACTTGAGTTGTTAAAGGAAAATCCGAAATATACCAAAGAAGATTTGATGCGGATTTTAAACAAAGCTGATGGGACAATTAAAGGGCATCTATCCAAATTAAAAGAGGAAGGAGTATTAAATAGAGTCGGAAGCACAAAAGGCGGTCATTGGGAGGTAAATAATGATGAAACCTAATTCTATTAATAGATAGAAGGTCACTACTTCAAACTGTAAACTGATGGTTGACAACCGTCTTTTCCAAGCTCTGTCATACCGGAACTTGATCCGGTATCCAGTAAAACACATAACCGTTCTCAGGCTCTGTCATACCGGACCTTGATCCGGTATCCAGTAAAACATAAAACCGTTTACACAAAATAAGCTAACATCTAATCGCCAATCGCCAATTGCCTACCGCCAAACCATGGATCTCAAAAAAAATAAAAGAGGTTATCAACCATACCAGACGCTGGACGGGAAGTACTGGATTCGCGTGGGATCAACAAATAGGATTGCTACAAAGGAGGAACTGAGCCGATTGTTTCAACAGGCAGGTCTTATTCATTTCGATCTATCTCCGGTTGAGGGAACATCATTAAAGGATTTAGACCGGAGTAAACTGAATGAATACTGGTCAGTCTACTATGATATTGATTTTTTGTCCCTTGAAGAAAACGAGCAGTTAAAAATTCTTCACAATGCAGATATTCTTGGTCAGGCTGAAAACAATAGTTCTGTCACAGTCGGTGGTGTGCTGATTTTTGGCAATCATACACAAAAAAAATTGCCCCAGAGTGCCATCATTACAGCTGTCTTTAAGGGAACCGAGATAACTGATGACTTGTTGGATAAAAAGGAAGTAACTGGAACACTTCCTGAATTGGTTGACAGAACAGCATCCCTGGTTAGGCTTTACATCCCTAAACCGTCGACGATTGAAGGAATGAGGCGAAAAGAAAAGGAGTCCATTCCCTTTTCCGTCATCAGGGAAATATTGGTGAATGCTGTTTGTCATCGTGATTATTCCATCAGTGGTCAGAAAACAGCTGTATATCTTTTTTCAGATAGAATCGAGATTACTTCTCCGGGTAAGCTGGCAAATACATTGACGCTTGAAAAAATAAAAACTGGCAATTCTGCATTAAGAAATCATTTCCTGGTAAAATACATGGATAATATGCGGTATATTGATGGCCTTGGACGCGGAATACCACGTGTGATAAAGGAGATGAAAAATAGGGTTCAATTTGAGGAAATAGGCGTCTTGTTCAAAGTGACACTGTATTTCGAGGAACCGGAGGTGTCAGTAAAACATAAAACCGTTCCCAAGCTCTGTCATACCGGACCTTGATCCGGTATCCAGTAAAACATAAAACCGTTTACACAAAATAAGCTAACAGCTAATCGCCAACTACCGAATTTGTAACGCGCACCCTGACTTTTGCAGACACAAATAGAAAACCAGGAACATATTAAAGTTTGTGATAATCCATTTTTCGGGTATCTGTATTCATAGAGAGAATCTTATGCAGGGAGAATTAACTGCTATTATCGAAAAAGCACCGGAAGGCGGCTACTGGGCAATTTGCCCGGAGGTTCCCGGAGCTAATGGGCAAGGAGAGACAGTTGAAGACGCAAAAGAGAGCTTAAGAAACGCCGTTATTCTTATTTTAGATGATCGTCTTGAAGATGTTAAACGGGGTTTGCCTGAGGATGTGATTCAGGAGACTATAGCTATCTAATGAAAAGAAAAGAGTTAGAGAGGAAACTCCGTATTGCAGGTTGTTATCTTAAAAGAGAAGGTGGATCGCATACGCTTTGGATAAATCCTAAAACAGGAATTATTGAAGCGGTTCCTCGTCATTTGGAGATAAAAGAGCCATTGGCAAAGAAGATACTAAAAAATCTAAATGCAGAATGAATTTTTTCTTCTCCCCTGTTATTATCTTTTTTAGATCTCTTTTTACCTTCATACTCTCTGTAGTGAATTGCTCGAAATCTAATGTTCAGACGTTATGTCTACTATCAATACACTGATTCAAAGTGTCACCGGGATCATTCTTAAGCATGCCAAACCGGAAAGGATATACCTGTATGGTTCCTATGCCGAAAAGGAAAACGAGATTCCATTTGAGTTGTTGATTAGACGTTTTGAGATTGCTCAGAGTCAAAAGTTGTAATGTCTGCATTCGTTTAACCGCTAACCGCAGATTTATCCGGTATCCAGTAAGACATATAACCGTTCCCAAGCTCTGTCATACCGGATCCCCAGTCAAGCTGAGGACAGGCCCGATCCGGTATCCAGTAAAACATATAACCGTTCCCAGGCTCTGTCATACCGGACCCAGATCCGATATCCAGTTGAAATACAATGGACCGAAGGTCAAACAGTTCATTCTCACATGGTGATTAATAAAATGTGAGTAAGTGTGAGAATGTGAGAACGATGTGAGAAAAGCATGAATTTTTCCCAAAAACTAACCCAGCCTGAAAGCCGAAAGCTTGAATTTAAAAGAGAATTACCGGGCAAATCGGATCTGCTGAGCACTTTTGTTGCTTTTGCAAATGGTGCTGGAGGGGAATTAATTATTGGGGTTTCAGATAAAAAAAGAGAGATCATCGGTGTTAAAGATCCATTACTTTTGGAAGAAAAAATATCGAATATGATTCACGATGGCATCCAGCCCTTTGTGTCACCGTTTATATCAGTATTGAATGGACAGTACTGATAGTCAAAGTACTTCCCGGTAGTGACAGACCCTATTTTAAGAAGTCACAGGGTGTGGAAAAAGGAGTGTATATACGGCTTGGTTCCACTAACAGGCGCGCCACTCCTGAAATGATAAGTGAATTAAAACGCCACGGAAGAGGGATAGCGTTTGAAACAGAGATGGACCATTCAAAAGGTATTAATGATCTTGAAGATTCGAGTCTGTCCGTTTTTTTTAAGACCATTGGGCAAGCAGGCTATACAAACGAAGCATTGACTAAATGGCGAGTTTTACAAAAGAACAATGGAGATTACTTCCCCACTGTTGCCGGGTTAGTGCTGTTTGGGAAAAGAGATTTACTGGATTATGATTTTGCAGGTGTAAGGCTTACCCGGTACCAGGGGACAATGTTAAGTAATATTTCGGAATCCAGGGAATATGGCGTTCCTTTAGTTAATAATATTGAACTGATTTGTAGCGACGTTGCTACATTCTTGCAGAAAGAATCTTATCTTGAAGGCGCGCGGAGGCTGGAAAGGACAGTTATTCCGTCGTTTGCCATCAGGGAGGTAGTTGTAAATGCGATTGTCCACCGGGATTATAGCATGCTTGGATCATCGGTTAAAATCAATGTTTTTGATGACCGCATGGAAGTCATTAGTCCAGGAGTATTATTTGGTAATATTGATATTTCCGATATTGGCACCGGGCTTTCTGAATGTAGAAACCGATCTATTGTGAGAGTGTTTCGTCGATTGAATCTGATGGAAGAACTGGGGACAGGGATTGCAAGAATTTTTGAATTGTCCAAGGAAAAACGGCTCAAGAAACCTTTGTTCATGGAACAAGGACAGTTTTTTAAAGCAGTTTTATTCCAAAGATTTGAATCGGAAAGCAATCAAGATAGTATCGTTGATTTGATCAGGAAAAACGGGACTTCCAGTGCCTCCGATTTAGCAGGACAATTAGACCTTCATCACAACACTATTCTAAAAAACCTGAATCAGTTGATGGCGATAGGGAAAATCAGGAAAGTGGGATCAGGCAAGAAGACTCTTTACCAGTTGATATAACAGTGGATTTTATTTCTTCCTGAAATGTCCAACTGTTCACACTGTTTAAGCCAAACGCTAATTGCTAACAGCTTACCGCCAAACCATGGATTTTCTTCCCCCGTGTTGTTCTCTTTTTACTTCATACTCTCTGTAGTGAATTACTTGTAATTTAATGTTCAGACGTTATGTCGACTAATATCAATATACTGATTCAAAGTGTCACCGGGATCATTCTTAAGCACGCTAAACCGGAAAGCATATATCTGCACGGTTCCTATGCCGAAGGCGAAGCCACTCAAGGGAGTGATATTGATATTGCGTATGATGCTCCGGGATTCAAGGAACACTTTTTAATCGCAGACGAGGTCGACAGTCTGGAAACGCTGGTTAAAATTGATGGTTTCTAGTCACTGTGGTTTGATGTTTACATCTGTTACATTGATAGATCTTTCTGAATTTTAAAAAGAAAAATGTTGTATGGCCGCATAACTCGCATACATATCAAAGAGGCCATTTTGCCTTTTCCAGAGCTTTAATGCATTGTTCCTCAGTTCCATACTTATTTAGGAATACTTAACCCTTTTTGAAATTGAACTTTATTTTCAGGCATGACAACCTCCATAGAGTAAATAGGTTCACCTGTCGTAATCATATGTTCTCTACGGAGGGATGTCAATAGTACCTAGGCATATTATGATTTGGTTAATTGGTGCTGGAGTTATGGCCATAGAGTATGCAAAGGTACTAAATACTTTTGCAAAAAGAAACGATTGTTATTGCCGCAACAAAGAATCTCTGTATAAATTTAAGGATATGTTTGGCTTTAGGACCGAACATGAAAGCCTTGCATCGTGATTAAAAAACCAGTTCTTCCAACTGCTGTAATTGTAGCTGTTAATGTCTAATATTTAGCATCTGTCTCAATAAAATTAGTTAAATATGGCATTAAAAAAATTATATTGAAGAAGCCTGGTGGGATTAATTCTAAAGAAATTTCTAAACTAAATGCTATTGCCAAAGCAAATAACACCCAAATCTTTATTGCATATACATATAATAGACGATTTTACTCATCAGTATTATATGTACAAGAAATGATTGAAGAAGATGGCGGAGTAAGTTCATTCAATTTCGAATTTACAGAATGGTCACATATCATTAAAAAGCTGAATAAGCCTCAAAAAGTACTTGCCAACTGGTTTTACGCAAATTCTACACATGTTGTCGACCTGGCATTTTATCTTGGAGGGAAACCAAAAGAATTCTGCTCTTACACGGCTGGATCGACAGAGTGGCATCCAAAGTCTGTGTTTTCAGGTGCTGGAATTACAGTATCCGGTGTGCTCTTCTCATATCAGGCTAATTGGAATGCCCCTGGTAGGTGGGGAGTCGAAATATTAACCAAACAACATCGGTATTATTTCAGACCTATGGAGGAATTGCACATCTAAAAAATCGGAACAGTCACACTGGATTCTTTGGCAATTGATGATGATTTGGATAAAAGATTTAAACCAGGATTGTTTCTGCAAACAGATGCATTTTTGAGAGAAAAAGCTAATAAGCTTTGTAGCATAAAAGATCAATTAGAAATGTTTGATATTTATGTTAGAATGAATTATTAGAGCTCATATTATTTTAATTTTATAAAAGATTTGGAGAAATTCATGCCAAAATGTCTAATCTGTAAAACCGATTATCTGCCTTTTATTTCCTTTGGTGAAATGCCCATCGCAAACGGTTTTTTAACATCAACGCAGTTTGAAAATGAATACTTTTTTAGTCTTCAAGTAGGTCATTGTCCAAACTGCCATATGGTTCAACTTGTGGAACAGCCTGATCGTGAAATGATGTTCCATGATGATTATGCTTTTTTTTCCTCTACATCAAAAAGACAAGAAATTCACTTTAAAGAGTTTGCAAAATCAGTAGCTGACAAGTATCTGTCTTCAGATGATCCTTTCGTCATAGAGTTGGGCAGCAATGATGGAATAATGTTACAGAATTTTGCCAGTGCAGGAATACGACATCTGGGCATTGAGCCTTCGAAAAATGTAGCGAAAGTCGCAATTGAGAAAGGAGTTAATACTATTTCTGAATTTTTCGATGAGAAACTGGCAGATATTATAATTGAAGAGAATGGAAAGGCTGATGCCATTCTGGCAGCTAATGTGATGTGCCATATTCCATATCTTCACTCTGTTGCAGCTGGCTTTAAGAAGCTTTTAAAACCGGATGGGATCATAATTTATGAGGATCCTTATCTTGGTGATATTGTAGAGAAAACTTCATATGATCAGATCTACGATGAGCATGTCTTCTATTTTTCAGTTGCCTCAGTAAGTAATTTGTTTGAGCAGCATGATCTGGAGGTAGTGGACGTTGCGCATCAGGATGTTCATGGGGGTTCGATGCGGTATATCATTGCTCACAAAGGGGAAAAAGAGATTTCGGAAAGCGTCAATATTCAACGAATCAAAGAAAACGAATTGGGACTTCATTTACCTGATACCTACAAAAATCTGGCAAAAGGTATTGAATCTTCACGAACTCAATTACTAGAACTACTAACTGACATTAGAAAACAAGGTAAAAGAATTGTTGGATATGCCGCAACTTCCAAAAGCACCACAGTGACAAACTATTGTAGTATAGGTCCGGAACTTATAGAATTTATAAGTGATACAACTCCAATTAAACAGGGTAAATATAGTCCTGGTACACATATTCCTGTTAAAAGTCACAAAGTTTTTAAAAGCAACTATCCAGAATATGCCCTGCTATTTGGGTGGAATCATGCGAAAGAGATTATGGAAAACGAAAAAGAATTTATGGAATCAGGGGGGAAATGGGTAGTATATGTTCCTGAGGTTAAGATAATATGATAATACAATGCAGCAATCCAAAAGCTCAGTACCTTGCTCATAAAGATGAGATTGATGCTGCGATACAATCAGTATTAAATGGAGGTTGGTACATACTGGGGAACAATGTAAAGGAATTCGAAAACGAGTTCGCCAATTACATCGGGGTACCCCATGGAATTGGCGTTGGGAATGGAACAGATGCCATACAACTGGCTCTGGCTTCCTGTGGTGTTTCAAGGGGAGATGAAGTAATTACTGTATCTCACACAGCGGTCGCGACGGTCGCAGCGATAGAGCTGACAGGTGCAGATCCGATATTTGTCGATGTCGATCCAGTTTACTTTACTTTAAACCCTGGTCAGCTGGAAAAACATATCACTTCTTCCACAAAAGCAATTATTCCTGTCCATATCTACGGGCATCCTGTTGATATGAGTCCTGTTTTGGAAATTGCCAAGGAACACAATCTGTTTGTCATTGAAGATTGCGCGCAGGCTCATGGAGCCATATACAAGGGGAAACGTGTCGGATCGTTTGGAGACATGTCCTGCTTTAGCTTTTATCCAACGAAAAATCTTGGAGCTCTTGGCGATGGTGGCATGGTGACTACCGATAATTTCGAACTGGCTAGAAAAGCGCGATTGTTGAGGGAATACGGTTGGGCCGAACGGTACATCAGCCATTTTGCCGGTTGGAATACCCGTCTTGATGAAATTCAAGCAGCCATTTTGCGAGTGAAACTGAAATATCTGGACCGAGACAATGCCAAAAGAAGAAAAATAGCAGAATGCTATCACCAGGAGCTGGAAGGCTTGAATCTTAGTCTGCCAAAAACAAGCCCTGAATCCCAACATGTATTTCATCTCTATGTCACCCGTTTGAACAATCGAGATAAGTTGAACGAATATCTTTCCCAGAAAGGTATTAAAACGGCCGTTCATTACCCTAAGCCAGTTCATCTTCAACCGGCATACGCGAAATACTGTAGTAATCAAAACCTTGAAACGACTGCAGGATTGGCGGAAGAAATACTGTCCCTGCCTATTTACCCAGAGTTGGCACTGGATGATGTTTATAGCATCTGTTCAACTATTAACGAATTTTTCGGGATCGATAAGTGATTGACGGAGTAGTCATCAACACACTCAAAACCCATGGTGATCACCGGGGATTTTTCAGGGAGATATTCCGGTTTACAGAAGGATTTAAAGGAATACCTGTCGGACAGCTGAGCCATTCGCTAGTAAACGAGGGGGTTATCAAAGGCTGGCACGGACATGTCTATCAGTCGCAGTGGAACTATGTGGTTACTGGATTGATTTCAATCGCATTGATCGACAATAGAAAGGATTCACCGACGTATAAAAAATCCACGAATTTTCAGGTAGGAGACGGAGACGATCATGAACCTAAGGCATATTTCTTCCCTCCAGGAGTATTTCATGGATATAAATGCTTAAAGGGACCGATGCAGATTATTTACGTTACCTCTGGTGTTTTTGATTTGGAAGATGAAATCAGGGTACCTCTTGATGAATTACATGTTGATCTGGATTGGTAATGCTAATGCTAATGAATGAGCACGTCAAATCATATTATCAGGGCAAGACAATCCTAATAACCGGTGCTTCGGGATACATTGGCTGGAATATAGCAAATCACCTTGTGGAAATCGATTGTCAAATCATTCGTGCATCCAGGGATACTGAAAAGCTGGAATACATCCCTGGTAAAGCTGATTTAATCGGTTATGAAGGGGACTATCAGGATGATATAATGTGGGATGATCTTGTATCCAGGGCTGACGTAATATTCCATTTGGCTGGACAAACCAGTGCCTATGTGGCTGAAAAGGATCCCGAAAATGATTATAAGGCGAACGTTGTCCCCATGAGAAGGCTGTTGGAAGCTGCTCGAAAGCATAAAAATAATCCAGTAGTTGTATATGCCGGGACGTCAACACAGTGTGGAATACCTGAGGTTTCTCCCGTTGGAGAAAAGGTTGTGGACAAGCCGATTACCTTTTATGATTTTCACAAACTTATGGCTGAAGATATTCTTAAATACTACACACAGCAAGGTTGGGCCAGAGGCGTGTCCCTTAGATTGACCAATGTCTTCGGTCCCGGGCCCAAGAGTAGTAATTCCGATAGAGGAATCCTTAACCTTATGATTCGTAAAGCTATGCATGGAGATGATTTGAAAGTATACGGATCAGGGGACTACCTTCGCGACTATGTTTATATCAAAGATGTCGTTTCGGTATTCACACAGGTTCCGTGCAATGCTGATAAAGCAAAAGGGAAGCACTATTTGCTGGGAAGCGGAATTGGAACCAGCATTAAAGGTGCAATCACCAGTGTTGCCAATATTGTAAGCCAAAACACAGGTAATACGGTTTCCGTTGTGCATGTTGATCCCCCGACTGCCCTGTTGCCGATAGAATTTAGGAATTTCGTTGCTGATACTACTTCATTAATGGTGGATCACAGTATTTCTATTCAATACTCACTTGAGAAAGGGATTCAAGAGACAGTCGAGTTTTTAAAAAAAAATTCGATGTAATTGATTTTAAAACATCGAATTGAGTAAAAAAAATTGAAATTGTTAAAAAAGATCCACTTCTACACTATTGCATCACATGAAAAATAAAAAGATCCTGATAACCGGTGGCCTTGGTTTTATTGGCAGTAATCTTGTTGAAAGATGCCTTAAATTGGGAGCTAATGTTACCATCTATGATAATCTCGATACCAATTCTGGTGGGAATCTCTTTAACATTGAATCATTTAAAGATAATATTAATCTCGTTATTGGAGATATATGTAATTTCGAACATCTGATTCAGGTGGTTCTTAATCAAGATATTATTATCAATTGCGCAGCCAGCACATCTCATCCCTATTCTATGAAAGAGCCATGGGCAAATCTGGATGTTAATAGTCGTGGTGTGGTAAATATTCTTGAAGCAATAAGGAGGGTAAACAGGGATGTCAGACTTATTCATCTGGGGACGACAACTCAACTGGGGAAACTTCAATATCAACCAGCAGATGAGTTACATCCTGAGTTTCCAACTGATATGTATTCCGCAAACAAGGTGGTGGCCGAAAAATACATCATGTTGTATTCAAGAGCTTACGATCTCAATGCAACTGTAATCAGACTGCCAAATGTTTATGGCCCACGTGCGGCTATTCACAACCACGAATTTACCTTTAACAACTATTTTGTTGGTCTTGCGCTTCAAAACAAGTCTATAACCGTTTACAAGCCTGGAGGGCAAATGAGGAACGCCCTTTATGTCGAAGATGCCGTTAAAGCAGTATTGATTGCGGCTGAATCCTGTGAGCTTGCCTCTGAAACCTTCTTTGTGGTTAGTGATGACCACTATAGTGTAAAGGAAATTGCAGAACAAACCTGCATAATATTGGGAGGGGACGTTGTTATGATTGATTGGCCGAGCAGTAGAAAAGCCATTGAAATCGGTGATGCTATTATCAGTAATCAGAAGTTTAAAAAAGCGACTGGCTGGTATCCCGCATACTCTTTTGAAAAAGGGTTGATGTTAACAAGAGATTACTACTCAACCTGTCTGGATCACTATCTTAATTGTTAACTCTTATAAAACAAGAAAGTGTTATGAAGAAACTGTTTACAAGGAACGAATTTGAAAATCATCTTGTCGAAAGTGGTAAAAAACTAGCGAATGATGAAGGACTTCAACAAAAAGCTTTAGATGTGCTGATTGATGCAGATAAACACAACTGGATTCATCAAACGAAATGGTTTGGTGAACCGATTCTAAATCTACCGCAGGATCTTTTTGCGGTACAGGAGATCATTTTTCAGACAAGGCCTGATTATATAATAGAAATTGGAGTTGCCTGGGGAGGTTCCCTCCTTTTCTATTCAACGTTGATGGAAGTCTTGGGGGGAGAAAAAATTATTGGGGTCGATATCTATGTCCCCGAGGATTTAAAAGCAAGGATCGTTGCGCATGGCAACCTGTCACAACGGATTGAATTGATTGTTGGCTCCTCACTGGAGCAAAGCACTCTTGAAAAAATAAGATTGACGATCGGTGATTCGCGAAAAGTGATGGTGATACTTGATTCGTTTCATTCTCATGGGCACGTGTTAGCCGAATTAAACAACTATGCAGGTTTTGTCGGCAATGGGTATTATCTTGTTGTCTGTGATACCATAGTCGAGCATTTACCGGAACAGAAACATCGACCGCGTCCGTGGGGCCCCGGAAACAATCCAAAGACTGCCTTGGGCGAATTCCTGAAGACAAACAGCAGGTTTGAGTTGGATGAAAAAATTAATAATAAACTTTTATTTACGTGCAATCCCGGGGGTTATATGCGCGCCATAAGGGATTGATTGTTCCCCTTTGAGAACGGGATTTAGCGTTATTCATTCGTTAGGTATACTATTAATCATTAAATCACTATTGAGATAACCATGAAATTAGTTATTACGGGAGCTATCGGTCACATAGGATCCAGATTAATAAGAGAATTACCCTCCAGGTTTCCGGGAGCCGAAATTGTAATGATCGACAATATGATGACTCAACGGTATCCATCGCTTTTTAACCTATCTGATAATATAAACTATAAGTTTTTTGAAACAGATGTTTTATCTACAGATCTAGTACCAATAATTGAAAATGCGTCTGTTGTCATACATTTAGCTGCCATTACGGATGCTGCAGGAAGTTTTGACAAAAAAGAGTTAGTAGAAAAGAACAATTTTTTTGCAACTGAAAAAGTTGCAAATGCATGTTGTTCGGTAGGAACTCCATTGATTCATCTTTCGTCTACAAGTGTCTACGGTACACAAAATGAGATTGTTGATGAAGACTGTTCTTTGGAAGAGCTCAAGCCACAAAGTCCATATGCAGAAACAAAGCTAAGAGAAGAACAATATCTGGTTGAACTCTCGAAAAATGACAAGTTACGTTTTATAACTTGCCGCTTTGGAACAATATGTGGAGTTTCTCCAGGTATGCGATTCCATACTGCTGTAAACAAGTTTTGTTGGCAGGCTGTGATGGGGCAACCATTAACCGTTTGGGAAACTGCTTTACACCAAAAAAGACCATATTTGACCCTTGATGATGCAGTAAGCGCCGTTTTTCATATTATTGATAAGAATCTTTTTGATAATCGAACATATAATGTTTTAACTGATAATTTAACGGTTGATAGCATCGTAAAATATATTTCTCAAAAGATACCAGACATTAAAATAAATTTTGTAAAATCAAAGATCATGAATCAACTTTCATATAATGTTGCAAATGAGAGATTCAAAGCAACAGGTTTCATATTTAAAGGAAAAGTTGAGAAAAGCATTTTTGAAACAATTGAGCTTTTAAGAAATAGTAATACGATAACAAGATAATAGGAGTTTTCTTAAGATTTCAAAATATCAGTTACCATATTCAAATATTTAATCGAGAATGCTTTTTAAGTTTCTTTACTTTTTCAATCCAAGAGAAAGGTTGTTGCTTTTTGGACAATTAATATTAGTATTTATTGGATCCGGGTTGGAAATAATTGGAATAGGTATTATTATCCCTTTCATCGCTATGTTGAGTAATCCCGGGATAATTCAAGAGCATTGGTTTCTGCAAAAAGTATATATTCTGTTTCATTTTTCATCAGATAAAAACTTCTTAATCGGGGTATGCTTTTTTTTAATGGCTGTTTTTGTATTTAAAAACCTATATCTATTTTTTGTCCAATATACTCAGACTCGATTTTTTGCTAATAAAACTGTAGATTTGGAATCATATCTCTTGGTAGCATATTTATCCCAGCCCTATTCGTTCTTTTTTCAACATAATAAGTCAGAGTTGCTAAATATAGTTATTAAAGGAGTTGGAACATTTATTGATAGATTTACCAAACCAATATTAGTATTGACGGCAGAACTAATTACAATTATTGGTATTTTATCTGTTATGTTAATTATGGATCCGATGCCAATGTTAGCTGTGCTTTCATCGGTTGGGCTCTTAATATTTTTGACAATATCTTTGATTCAAAAGAAACTCGTTAAAGCTGGAAAGGAGATGTATTTTTATCAGCAAAATACGATCAAATGGGCTAATCAAAGTATCGATAGTATTAAGGAAAATAAAGTATTTGGAAAGCTTAATTATTTTATTAATAAATATAAGGAATATGCATACAAAAATTCGAGAAAATCCGTATACGTAAGTTTAGTAAATTTTACACCAAGGTTGCTGATAGAATCATTCATTTTTATTGGAATTTTTGGATTTATTATTTTTGTTTTGTTAAAAGAGATTGATTTAAGATCAATAATACCGATTTTAGCATTTCTTGGAGTAGCTGCTGTCAGGATTTTGACTTCGACGACAAAGATCATGAATTCAATCATGTCTATTAAGCAATCCAGCTATGTTGTTCAGGAAATATATAATCAGTTAAAGTTTGCTAAAGAATCTATTTCCAACACTGAAGAAAGATCGTTTAATTCTATTGATTTTAAAAATGAAATACAGTTAAAAAATTTAGTATTTACCTATGATGGAGCACACGAAAAAGCTCTCTCAGGTGTAAATCTGACAATAAAAAAGGGGCAATCCGTAGCATTTGTGGGAACATCAGGTGCTGGAAAGAGTACGCTAGCTGATATTTTGTTAGGGCTTTTAACTTGCGAAAAGGGGAGTGTCCTGATTGATAGTAAAGAATTTAATCGCTTGAATATTGATGACTGGAGAAAAAAGATTGGTTATATCCCCCAAGCAATATATTTGCTGGACACAAGTATCAAGGAAAATATCGCTTTTGGTTTCAATCATGATGAAATTGATGATGAAAAAGTCTGGAAAGCTCTAAAAATTGCCCAACTTGATAGTTTTGTAAAAAACCTTCCACAACAATTGGAAACTTTAACAGGTGAAAATGGAATTTCAATATCTGGTGGTCAAAGGCAACGAATTGGGATTGCGAGGGCTCTCTATCACGATCCAGAAATTCTAATATTTGATGAAGCAACTTCGGCCTTAGACAATGAAACCGAGGGAGAGCTTAATAAAGCCATAGAATCTTTGGCAAGAAAAAAGACATTAATCATTATTGCACACAGAATGAGTACCGTTGAAAACTGTGATTTCCTTTATTATATGGAAAACGGAAAAGTTGTGGATTCTGGACCATTTAATGATCTTTTAAAGAGAAACAGCGAGTTCAGAAAGCTAGCGAAGCAAGCTCTCGTAAACGAATCATAGAGTAACAAAGCAATGAATGGAGAAAAAAGTCATAGTGTTACAATTGTTTTGCCGATAAAGGATCGAATCCCTTTTACAATGAGGTGGTTGGACTATGCGCGTTTGTGTATGTTTTCCGGGAAAATCCTTATTGCAGATGGCGGAAAGAAAAATACACTGGCAGAGGAACTGCGAAAGGAAAAATATAAAAATTTAGATATTGAATATTTACGCTACCCATACGATGAAACATTAGGTTGTTATTTTAAGAAAATGTCTGATGTACTGCAGCTGGTTGAAACACCTTACGCATTAATGGCTGATGATGATGATTTTTTTCTGTTTGATGGAATTATTGATTCAGTTGATTTTTTAAATCATAATCCAGATTATGTGACATGCAGAGGCGGCCTTGGAATAGTGACAGTAGCCCAACCTGTCAATTCAGACAATGTTTATGGAAATGCTGTTTTTTCGAATATTCGCCATGATAATTCTATTGAACAGGAATCAGCTCATGAACGACTCCAAAACCAGTGCATGACTTACAGTTTGACCTGTTACGATGTCCACCGTACAGAAGTAATTCAAAATAGTTACAGCGCTTTATATCAGCTAGATTTTAAAGATATATTTCTTTCCGAATTATTGACTAGCTATTTAACAGTTGTCTCTGGCAAGATAAAGAGAATCTCAGGATTGTATTTGCTAAGGCAGTCAAATCCTCCACAATCATCCGCTACTGCAGCAAATCAAAGAGCAGATTATTTTGACCGGTTGTTACTGGATTCATGGTCAACTGATATTAATGGAATGATAGAGAGAATTGCGAATTTGGTATGTGAAATAGACAAAATTGACTTTGAAATGGCAATTGATCTGGTTAGGAGTAGTTACAAGTATAAAATGAAAGCGACTTTAAAAAAATTTTTGCTTCAGGAAGATCGTGTTAATGAAACGTTTTTTAGGAAAGCCGCAAGTTATGTCCAGTCAATGAATGATTCAAGCAGATTAAAAAAAATCATATATGGATTAATGAGAAAGTACCGGTATATAAAAGGTGATGAAAGATCTATTTTAAATTCTTCTAAGTCCCCCTATTTTGCTGAATTCAAGTTAATACAAAATATTATTCGAAGTAGTTAATAAAAAATAAAAGTCATGGGTCTAGGAAAGAATGTCACCTCGAAAAGGTGCAATATTATTGCCGAAATCGGTGTGAATCATAATGGTGATTTGGATTTGGCATATAAAATGATCGACGTTGCCAAATCATGTGGAGCCGATGCGGTAAAATATCAAACATTTTCTGCAGATGCCCTTGTTACATACAATACGCCAAAAGTAGCCTATCAAAATAACACGACATCAACGGAAGAATCTCACTATGAGATGATTCGAAAGCTTGAACTTCCCTGGGAAGATCATCATTCATTATTTCAGTTTTGCAAAAGCATCGGCATCGAATTCATTTCGACTCCCTATGATATCGAAAGTGCTTTGTTTCTGGACGAATTGGGCGTACAGACCTATAAGACCGCTTCTGCAGATATTGTCGACCTACCTTTGCACGAGTTGCTAGCTGGACTGGACAAACCGGTCATTATTGCCACAGGTATGGCAAGTCTGGGTGAAATCGAAACCGTTATAAGTCTGTACCGGGAGAGGAACAATAACAAGGTTACATTGCTGCATTGTGTATCCAATTATCCCTGCTCAGATGCTAGCCTGAACCTTAGAGTCATGGCAACCCTCCAACAGGCTTTCCACGTTCCAGTTGGCTTTTCAGATCACAGCATAGGGAGCGATGCAGCGATGATTGCCATTGCGTTGGGTGCAACAGTTATCGAAAAGCATTTTACACTTGATAAAGACATGACAGGTCCTGACCATAAAGCCTCTGCAGATCCCAAGGAATTTTCTGAATTGGTTCAAAAGATACGGAAAACTGAACTTATGCTCGGAAGCCCCGTAAAACGGATACAGACAGAAGAATGTCAAATGGCAGAAGTATCACGTAAAAGTGTGACACTTTCCAAGAGTATGATGCGAAATGAGATCATTGAACGAAGCCACCTATCGATGAAACGACCCGGTACTGGATTATCAGCATCAGATATCCCAAAACTGCTTGGGAAAAAGGTCAGATCAAATTTTCCTAAAAATCATCAGTTAAAGTGGACTGATTTGAATGATTGAAATTCCAAAACAGTGTTTTATCCTGGGAGCAGGCGGGCAATGTCGCGTTGTTATTTCTATCCTTTCTGAGTATAAAAACAAATATCAGATTGCTGGTATATTAGATACGGGAATTCCTGATCTCAATGAAACAATCCTTGGATTCAACGTAATCGGTGGCCTAAACGAACTCCAGTCGCTTTTTAGACAAGGTTGTCAAGTGGCGTTTATTGCTATTGGAGACAACCGGAAAAGAAGTGAATACTTCAATCTGCTGAATGAAAAGAGTTTCAAACTACCCAATCTGGTATCTTTAAATGCTTCTATTGACTCGACAGTGACAATGGGACAAGCAAATATTGTCTGTTCAATGGCACATATTGGACCTGGAGTTAAAATTGGGGACAATAACCTCATCAACACTGGGGCCATTCTGGATCATGAATCCATACTGCAGGATCACTGCCATCTGGCACCAGGATCTATCCTTTGCGGACGATCTCAGCTTGGAACTAATGTATTTGTGGGGGCGGGTACAACGATCATTAATAAAATTAAAATCTCTTCGGATCAGACTATTGGAGCAGGGGCGGTGGTTGCAAAGGATATTGATAGCCCCGTCGGTGTCTATGCAGGTGTTCCGGCGAGGTTGCTTTCCTAACATGCTGCTTATTTCAACAGGCCTTTTCCAGAATCAAACTGCTATACAGGCGATTCAACACCTATCATCTGAAGGCATTAGAGCTATTGAGCTTTCAGCAGGAAGATATTCAGCAGATTTGATTGATGATCTAAAAAAAGTCAGTCAAGATTTTACCCTATTTGTTCACAATTACTTCCCCCCTGCGGAGGAACCCTTTGTATTCAATCTGGCTTCGTTTGAAGCAAAAACGGTGCAAAAGAGCCTTGATCATGCTAAGACAGCAATCCGACTGTCAGTGGAATTGGGCAATCCCGTCTATAGCTTTCATGCCGGATATTTGCTGGCCCTTCAGCCGACGGATCTGGGCAAACAGCTAAATAGAAAAAAACTGGAAGACAGGGAAGTTTGTCTCACTGTATTTATTGAAAGGGTATGCAGTTTGGCTGAATTTGCCAGGAAAGAGGGTGTCGAACTCCTGATTGAAAATAATGTACTTTCTCAAGCAAACTATGAGGCTTATCAAGCCAATCCTTTTCTTGTAGTCACTGCGGACGAGGCTGAATACGTCATGAAAAATACACCGGATAACGTCAATCTTCTGATGGATGTCGCCCATTTAAAAGTCTCTGCACATTCACTGGGGTTTGATGCGGAGCAAATGCTCCATCGCTGCCACCCGTGGATTAGAGCATACCATTTGAGTGATAATGACGGTATTTCTGACAGCAACGATAACATAACAGTTGATTCCTGGTTCTGGACTTTACTGAAAAGAGACTATTTATTTTGTACACTTGAGATCAGGGACACATCCATTATTAACCTTATTGACCAGTATAATCTGGTTATTTTTAATTTGGGTTGTGTTTAAAATATCAACTTGGATTAATTGGAGATTGGTTTTATGCTTCCTTCGTTAGAGCAGATGATAGTTTCGGCAGATGCAGTTCTAGTTGATGCACTAAAGGTTATTACAAAAAATGCTCAAGGTATCTGCTTTGTGACCGAAGACAAAAAATTGGTCGGAGTTCTAGCAGACGGTGACATCCGACGAAAACTCCTGGCAGGCTTTTCGTTGGATACACCCATTCGAGAATCCATGAAAAAGGAATATGTTTCTCTTCCAGTTAACACACCAAATGAAGAGATCCAAAAACGGTTGTCTAACACGATTCACCATATTCCTTTGGTTGATGAAAACAACCGGATTGTTGACTATTCGTGCAAATATAGATATCGTCGGCTTCCAATCATGGAGCCGCTGCTGATGGGAAACGAATTAGCCTATGTAACGGATTGCATTAATAGCAGTTGGATCTCTTCTCAAGGAAGCTATGTCAAGAAGTTTGAGTCGATGTTTACAGATTTATTCGGCGTTCAGGAAGTATTGGCTACCTGTAACGGAACAACGGCATTACATCTTGCATTGGAGGCGTTTGGAATTGGAAAGGAGGATGAGGTGATTGTCCCCGATTTCACATTTGCGGCTTCGGTCAATTCGATTATTTATACAGGGGCTACTCCGGTTATTGTCGATGTTACCCCTGATACCTGGACTCTAGACCCGGAGGCTGTCATTGATGCCATTACTCCCAGAACAAAAGCTATTATGCCGGTTCACATTTATGGACATCCGTGTGATATGGACGTGCTAGCTGAAATTGCTCACAAACACGATTTGTTGGTCATCACAGATGCAGCGGAAGCGATTGGCAGCATGTACAAAGGAAAGCCTGTGGCAGCTTATGGAGATGCGGTTATATTTAGTTTCTTTGGTAACAAAACCATTACAACCGGTGAAGGTGGGGTTGTGGTCTTTAACGATCCACAAGTGGCTGATAAGGCAAGGATTCTGCGTGACCATGGTATGTCTAAAGAGATAAAATATTGGCATGATTATATCGGTTTTAACTATCGAATGACTAATCTCCAAGCTGCTATTGGTGTGGCACAGATGGAGCGGTTTGAGCAGATAATAGAACAGAAAAGGAGAATCGCAGCAGATTATATTCAGCACTTATCACAGTTTTCGCAATTAACCATGCCTCCGGAAGCTAGTTGGGCGACTAACAGCTATTGGTTGTTTACTACCCTTTATTCAGAATTGGAAGGAATTAGCAGAGATACTTTGATCGAAATGCTGCTTAAAAATGGGATTGAAACTCGCCCAACGTTTTTCCCTATACACAAAATGCCACCTTACACGGGATATTGTCAGAAAAAAGAATTCCCAAATGCAGAGAAGATTTCGAAACAGGGGATCAGTTTTCCTTCGTCGACTAATATTACTTATGACCAGATTGAAGGAATTGCACGGGTTTTAAGTTCGATTTTTTGGGTCAGAAATATGGCGAATGGGAACAAGTTTACTAAACCGATATAATTCGCCGACTAAATTATTGTCTATTTAACGTAGATTGGATGCAGGCTTGAATCGATGAATTCGAAGCAGATAAAATGAAAGCCCTTGTTGTTGGATATGGATCGATAGGAAAACGGCATGTTGAAGTGCTTGAAGAATTATCGATTTTTGAGGAAGTGGTAGTTGTAACCAGACAATGCCTCTCTAACAGAAAAACATTTAAGCAACTTGAGACTGTAAGTCAGATAGAAGAGTATGATTATATTGTTATTGCCTCTGAAACACACCTTCATTATTGCCAACTAGTGTATTTAAACGATCAAATCAGAGGAAAAACAATATTAGTAGAAAAGCCCATTTTCGAAACATTTGAAACTATCGGGGCTCTCAACAATCAAACTTTTGTCGGCTACAATTTACGATTTCATCCGATTATTACAGCAATCAATTATAAGCTTGAAAACAAAAAGGTGCTGGTAGCACATGCAATTTTTGGTCAATATCTCCCAACATTTAGGCCGGGTACCGACTATAGTACATCGTATAGTGCAGATCCTTTGAAGGGCGGAGGGGTGACACTCGATATCAGCCATGAAATTGACTATATGCAATGGATGTTCGGTGGAGTTCTTCAGATGGAAGCTATCAGCGGAAAAATATCAGAGCTGAAAATATTATCAGAAGATATTGCTATGATGATTGGCAAAACCGAAAAAGGAGTTTTGCTTAATATATCTCTGGATTATTTAAGTAAAATACCTATTCGCCAATTGTTGATTCATACCGAAGATGCCTCATATCTGGCAGACTTTATCAATCAGTCGATGATTGTAAATGATAAGGGGAAAAACCAGCAATACTTCTATCCGGAAGCGAGAAACCGGAATTTGACATATCGTCTTATGCATCAATCCATATTGGCTGGAAATACAAACAATGCTTGTACTGTGGATCAGGCATTAATCACACTAAAAGTAGTGGATTCCATAAAAGACAAATCAAAGGTGAAAGCCTAGAGGATGAAAAACGAATCAGTTCTTTGCATTATCTGCGCCCGTGGTGGCTCAAAGGGTATTCCAAATAAAAATATACGTAGTCTAATTGGTAAGCCTCTTTTGGTATATACCATTGAACAGGCATTGGCTGCTGAAATATTTGATCATATTGTCATGAGTACAGACTCTGATCAGATTGCGGAAGTTGCTAAAAAACATGGGGCGGAAGTATTCTTTAAAAGGCCTGTTCAAATGGCAACTGATGAGGTTTCAAAGCTTCCGGCAAGACGTCATGCCTTGCTGGAATCGGAAAAACATTTCAATCAGACATTTTCGGTAGTAATCGATTTGGATGCTACCTCTCCCCTGCGGATACCAGCGGATATCGTCAATGCCTATCAGCAGTTCTTAGAGCAGGGAAATGATAATCTCATCACTGCCATGCCAGCGAGACGATCTCCTTACTTCAACCTGATCGAATTGGCAAAGAACGGAAAAGTCGTTTTATCCAAAGAGCTTGAAATCCCGGTGGAGAGGAGGCAGGACTCTCCACCGTGTTATGATATGAATGCATCAATATATATCTGGAAACGTAACGTTTTATTGAATGAAGACTCTCTTTTTCTGGATAAAACCGGTCTCTATGTCATGCCTGAGGAGCGGTCCATCGATATCGATTCAGAACTCGACTTTCAATTTGTTGAGTGGATTATGCAAAGTAGGAGATAATAAACAATGGATTTGAATCAACAAGTTATAGTGGTCACAGGTGGTTCAGGATTTCTAGGTCAATCATTTATCAAATCGATCGCTACTCACAACGGGATTGCAATAATAGCGGATGTCGATGATTATACCGGGCAGCAGACAAAGGAAAAGCTGAAAACGGAGACAGGTCTCGATCAGATCTATTTTCAACACATTGATATAAACGAGAAGTCATCCATTTGTCAGTTGGTGAGTCAACTGATTAAGCAGTTTGGACGGATTGATGCTTTGGTTAACAATGCTTATTTCCGCAATGAACGCTTTTGGGATCATTTCTTTGATGTGCAACTGGAGGACTTCAACGAAAACCTTACCATGAACCTGGGAGGGTACTTTCTCTGCAGCCAGCAGTTTGCGGAATACTTTAAAAAACAAGGTTATGGTAACATTATCAATGTGTCTTCAATCTATGGAGTGATTCCACCTAAGTTTGAGATATATAAAGGCACTTCAAGGACTACTCCCGTTGTCTATGCTTCATTCAAATCTGCATTACTCCACCTTTCCAAATATATGGCAAAGTATTTAAAAGGACTTAATATCCGAGTTAACTCGATCAGCCCGGGAGGAGTATACAATAACGAATCAGAAACGTTTGTACAAAACTATAAAAAGCAATGTGCTACAAAAGGTATGCTTGATCAGGAAGATCTCCAGGGAGCCTTGTTGTTTTTGCTATCAGATCATTCGAAATTTATCAATGGTCAGAATATCGTTGTTGATGATGGTTTTATTCTTTAACCTGATTTCTCCATGGATACAAAGCATACTATCGGAATATGGTTTAATCCCCAATAGCCATATCAGTTTTTATGAAACAAATTTCAGTAATTGGTGCCGGTCAGATCGGCAGTCGTCATTTGCAGTCAATTGCCAGGATTTCGTCGCCGGTAACAATTCATGTTGTTGATCCAGTAGCTCAATCACTTGGGGTTGCTGCCCAGCGGGTTAAAGAGATTCCGGGAAACAACAATATTGTCTCGATTCATTTTCATAATACTATCAAAGACCTACCTTCAAAGGTCGATTTTTGTATAATTGCAACTGCTGCTGATATTCGATTTTCTGTAATGAAAGAACTGATTGAAGCGACAGCGGTCGAAGGGTTACTGCTGGAAAAGGTTCTATTTCAAACCGAAATGGAATTGGAACAGGCGACTGCCTTGAGTACTGGACATCATGTCAAGTCCTGGGTGAATTGCAACAAAAGATTGTTTCCTATCTATGCCAGATTAAAGGAGTTGATTCCTGGAAACGAAACGATAACTTTCACTGTAAAGGGAGACAACTGGGGCTTGGCATGTAATGCGATCCATTTCATAGATCTAGTTGAATGGCTTACCGGTAAGACGATCACATCTCTTGATACTACAAAACTGGACAGGCAGATACACAAAAGCAAACGAAACGGATTTATTGAGCTGACTGGAACATTGCTAGGTAAAACAGAGAGGGGAGATAAAATGGTATTAGTTTCCACCCAGGATGAGCATCCAGCGTTTTTACTTAAAGTTGAGAGCGGCACGGTCATGCTTGAGGTAATTGAACAAAAAGGGGAGCTGGTGGTCAAGGCTAAAAACGATGAAAGGGAAGTAGAATCAATGAGTTTCTCTCCGGTTTACCAGAGTAACCTGACACATATGGTTGTTGAAAACTATTTCAAAACAGGACAGTGCGAGTTGCCAACACTTGAGGAATCTGCACGGCAGCACCTACTGTTGGTGAAATCACTTAATGGATTTATACATGAAATAACTGGTAAAAAAGTCATCAGGTGCCCAATCACATAAAAGGAACTGTAGAGAAACGAATTGGAATTAACTAAAACCTGGAAAAAACAACAGATAAATCATGAATGACAAAATTTGGTTGATCGGATCAGGTGGTATGGCGGTCGACTACTATAAGGTGTTGTTGGGATTGGGGTATACCTCGGTGGTTATCGGCAGGGGAGAAGACTCTGCCAAGGTTTTTGAATTGAAAACCGGAGGACAGGTCATTCAAGGCGGACTGAAATATTATCTGGCACAACAGCCGGCTATCCCAAAGGCAGCTATTGTCTGTGTTGGTATTGAACAACTGGCGGAAATAACTCTCACATTGTTGGACTACGGTATTAAAAGAATCCTTCTGGAAAAACCGGGCGGTTTAACGATGGAAGAGCTGGAAGAGAATGTTGTAAATTCCGATTCTTTGGACGCCAAAGTATTTCTTGCTTACAATCGTCGATTCTATAGTTCGGTTTTAAAAGGTAAGGAGATCATCGAAGAGGATGGGGGGGTCGTCTCTTTTCACTTCGAGTTTACGGAGCGAAGTCATCAGGTTCATGAATGGAATAAATCAAAAAAAGTGCTGGAGCACTGGTTTTTATGTAATTCCAGCCACGTTGCTGATATGGCGTTTTTTCTGGGTGGATTTCCAAAAGAAATAAACTGCCTCACTTGCGGTAGCCTCGAGTGGCATCCATCAGCAGCGGCTTTTACTGGCTCAGGAAAAGCTGAAACAGGTGCTGCTTTTTCCTATCATGCCAATTGGGCTGCTCCCGGCAGATGGGGGGTTGAAGTGATGACTAATCAGTATAGATTGATCTATCGACCTCTGGAAAAGCTTAGTTTACAGAGAATCGGACTGGATGATCTGATTCAAGTCGATCTGGAAGATGACATCGATCTCAGATATAAACCTGGTTTGTTTAAGCAAGTTAAGAAATTTCTTGAGGGAGATGACGCAAGTTTTTGTACTATAAGTCAGCAGCTAGAAAACTTTCAGTTATACTATCGAATGGCTGGTTATTAAAATAGTAATCAATGTGATGTGAATAAAATATCTCAAGTTTCGGATTTTAGTAATACTACAAAATACTTTATTAATAAGTGTCTTGAACCGATATAATTTCATATTCGAACTGATTTGGTAGCGTAAGTTCGTTAAATCGATAATGTCCCAATGCACCCACTTTCTCAGATTGGAGAAGGTGAGTGCGAATTTTAATGTCAATATTTAGCACCTTTTTGATGACTTTAATATATGTTTTCAATTAGTTATAATTAAACTTGAAATCCGGAACTTGAGTTAAGCAATAATGGATGATAGCGGAGATTCTTTTAACTCCTTTCGCTGGGGAAATGGCAATAAAGCCGGTAATGATGTTTTAAGATGGTTGAAGACGATAGAAGACAATCGAAGTTAAGTAGAAATTATCAGCTTGCGGAGCAAATCGTTTTTGTAGATGGTTTGGCTGGCTGTGGAAAAACATTATTTTCACCAATAATTGCTTCATTAGACAGAGTAGAGTTATTGCACTATTCACTAAATATTGAAAATATCTGTGCGCTAAAATATTTAAATAAAATAAGTGATGACGCGGCAATAAGCATGATACAAATTCAAGCGGATTTAATGATATATGAGATCATGATGAGCCGTAATGTTAATTTTAGGTTCAAAGACCTTTCAAGCATCTGGCGTGATCCGTTTCCCTGGAGGTATCTAAAAAGGCTTTTTCAAAAAGGGGACGCAGTTATACCTGAAAGGGTTAAAATAGAAAGGCCGATTCTTCATTTAACAACCCATAATTTGCTTGGCTTTAGTGAGCCGATATTCGCAGGGTTTGGTGAAAAAGCAAAATTCATCGAGATAGCAAGACATCCTTTGTACATGATAAAGCAGCAAGCTTTGAATTGGAAGGCTTGGGAGCAGTCACCCAGAAATTTTCATATACAAATTAAATTTCAGGAAGATCAAGTTCCCTATACCGCTTCTGGATGGGAGGATCTGTTTTTTAATGCAACCCCGGTTGAGAAAGCAGTTTATGAAATGGAAATGATAATTGCTTGTACGGAAAAGACTAAGAAATTCCTTGCTTCGGAATATCAAGCCCCTGTTTTGACAATACCCTTTGAAAAATTTGTCTTAGATCCAGAACCACATATGAAGGAAATCGAAAGTTTGCTCAATACTGAGAGATCCAAAAAGACATGCAAAATAATGAAGAAGCAGAATGTGCCAAGAAAGATGTATGCGGATGGAATTGGGCTAAAAATCTATGAACGCTGTGGCTGGGAGCCGCCACAATCACAAGATGAAATTAAAGAATTCGAAATTCGATGGAACTATGTCAAAGAAAATGCTTCAAGTGAAGCCTTGGAGAGGTTTTCGAAATTGTGTTTGAGCTATGAAGAAAAATACTTGAATTCTCGGCTGATTGATAAATATAAAAATTAGATAAAGATTACAATGAAATATATCGTCGGCGCTTATGTAACTTCTCCCTGCCTCTATAGTTGGAATGAGAAACTGGAGAAGGAATTCTACGAGGGTATCAAGTCACTAAAACAGGTCAGAGGATTAGAACATCCTTTTTGGGGGAGTCTTCATCCGTTTGATGAAAAATGGTTTTTGAACAATTTGTCTGCTGAATGGGATATTGTTTTGTCTTGCATACCTGGAACCATGAATCGCATGGCGGATGATAAACATTTTGGTTTGGCGTCAAATTCAAAACCGGGCCGTCAAAATGCTTTAAATTTCATGTGTGAAGCCCAGAAAAGTGTGGAGAAAATAAATTCTCATTTGAATAGACAGGCTGTCATTGCCATTCAAATTGTATCGGCACCAAATCGAAACGCAGTGGGTGTTTCAGTTTCAGGAAAGGCGTTTTGTGAGTCGCTGGAGGAATTGTGTGCCTGGGATTGGCAGGGGGCTGCTCTTATAGTTGAACATTGTGACGCTTTTCTTGGGGGGCAAGAGCCGGAGAAAGGTTTTTTAACACTTAAAGAAGAGATTGATGCTCTTCATAAAGTCAGGAAAAAGCATATTAACATGGACTTGGGAATTGTAATCAATTGGGGGCGTTCTGCCATTGAATGTCGAAGTGAAAAGGGTCCAATCAATCATATCAAAGAAGCTAAAAAAGCCAATCTACTGAAAGCGATCATGTTCTCAGGATGTACAGATAAAGAAAGTCCGTATGGTATTTGGAAAGATACTCATATGCCACCACCTCAGGAGTTTAATAATGAATTTTATGCTCAGTTTTCATTGATGACTGCCGAGCAGATTCATAATTGCCTGCAAATTGGAGACATTAATAATTTGGAATATTTTGGAATAAAAGTCATGGCGCTGCCTGAACCGGTGTCGATGGAAAGAAGAATTGGTCTAAATAGAGATACGCTTCATCTTTTGGACAAGGTTATGGAAAAGCTTTAATTAAATCAATTTAAATAGAAATTCGAGAGCGTAGATTAAATTGTCCTTAAAAAATACGGTCAGTGAAATGGAAAAAATAGTTGCAATGATCCCGGCCCGTTTGGGAAGTAAACGTGTCAAAAAAAAGAATTTAAGATTGATTAACGGAACGCCGCTCATAGGTTATATAATAGAGACAATATTATCTTTAGATATTTTTGATGATATTTATCTCAATTCCGAGGCCGAAATATTTGGAAAAATTGCTGAACACTACGGTATCAAATATTACAAAAGGCCAAGCGTGCTTTCATCGGATACCGCAACAAATGATGAATTTGCATTGGATTTTATGAATAATGTATCTGGAGATATCTTGATTCAAATTTTACCAACATCACCTTTAATTTCAGGGAGTGAAATTAAAGATTTTGTTTTAGAAATGCAAACAGGCGAATACGATAGTTTGATTTCAGTTGAGCACAAACAAATTGCATGTGTCCATGAAGACAAGCCGGTAAATTTTGATAAATATATTATCAATCCTCCTTCACAAACAATGACTCCAGTGAAAGCATATGCGACTGTTTTAATGGGATGGAGGTATACGAACTACAAAGAAAACATGAAAAAGCACAATTGTGCTTATCATGGTGGAGACGGAAGGATAGGTTACTTCCAGGTCAAAGGACTATCTACTATTGATATTGATAATGAAGATGATTTTTTACTGGCAGAAAGAATAATTAAAAGCATGGCTATAAAAGAAAACGATAAGATTCAATATTTTGGTGAAACGGAATAAGCCCATTTTTCATTCTAACCTATTTAATGGTTGATAATAGATCATGACGAGTAATCGAGAAAGTCTACTGATTATCGGAGGAACGTCAGGTATTGGTTTATATGCCGCCCAGAAACTCTCTTCCCAATATCGGGTTTTTGTAGCTGGAAGAAGAAAATTGGAAAAAATGGATGGTGTTGAATTAATTCAATTAGATGTTCAGGAGGAGAGTTCGGTTCAATCCTGTTTTTGCTATCTTAGCAAACAATTAAAGGGGTTATCGGCGCTTGTGTATTCAGCCGGGGTGACGGTTCCAAAGGCTCCAATTACTGAATTTAGCAAGTCAGATTGGGAAAGAGTAATGAATATAAATGTTGTTGGAGCTATTCTGAGTTTAAAGTATGCCTTTCCCCTATTAAAACAAGAAAAAGGAAGAGTTGTGCTAATAAATTCAATTGCAGGGAGAACCTATAGCCAGTTATCAGGCTACCTGTATACTATAAGCAAGTCGGCTATGTCCGGGCTTGCACGGCAAATAGCCGCGGAATGGGCTGAATATGGCATACTCGTCAACTCATTGTATCCAAGTATGACAAAAACTCCGATGCTTGAAGAAAACGTAGAAAAAGAAGTTTTGCAAGAAGTTGAAGCGGCTATCCCTATAAAAAGAATAGCATTACAGGAAGAAGTTTCCTCAGCTATTGAATTTTTAATCAGTCCAAAAAATAGCTATATGACGGGTTGTGGATTGGATATCAATGGTGGACAATATTTCAATTGATTCGTTTTTTAATACAAATGATAGAGAAATAGATGAAGTCAGATTCAAATGTTCCAAGAATTCTTCAGATGGATGGCGTTTCCTCCAGTAACTTTGACGAGAGTAATCAGGAAGTAACGCATATTCCCGAGATAATTGAAAATTATGGACGTAACAGTTCTTGGTCCCATACTGTTGTGAATTCGCCCTCGAATAGCGCCACTTTGATTTGTCAGTTACCTGGAGAGGGAAATCGCATGCACCACCATCCAGAATGGGATGAATGGTGGTACATCATTGAAGGTGAATGGGAGTGGATGATTGAGGGGGAAGCTAAGAAAATTAAAAAAGGAGATGTTGTATTTATAGAAAGAAACAGAAAGCACAAAATTAAGGCTGTTGGTGATAGTGTAGCTATCAGACTTGCTGTAAGTCGTTATGATGTGGACCATGTATATGAAAACAAAGATTTCTAAAAAAATTAGTGAGCGGTTAGGGAGCAGAGTTATTTATCTTTCATACCCTCTGTCAAATAAAACACCGCTATATGGCAATGGAGATGGAATTGATATTTCTCGTGAAAGGAATATGGATGAGGGCCACAGCTGCAACACAATGAAATATTCATTTCCTAATCATGCCGGAACGCACATTGATGCCCCGCGTCATTTCAATTCAAAAGGTGCTACACTTGATAAATACCCTGCTGAATTTTGGTTTTTTAGTCAGATTGAAATGATTGATTTGTCTGGTAAGATTGACGATTTACATCTGGTAAAGCCTGAAGAGCTACCAACCCCAAGTAACCGAAATGCGGAATTGATACTATTGAAGACAGGGTATAGTACAAAACGTGGCACTGAATGTTATACTTTGTCACCACCGGGAGTTTCCGCTGAAGTGGCAGATTGGATTCGGGAGTCATATACTAGGGTCCGTTGTTTAGGAATGGATATAATTTCAGTTTCGAGTTACGGGAAAAGAGAAGAAGGGAGACTGTCTCATCATGCCTTTTTAAATCCAGAAAAAGGCGAGCCGATTCTCCTCATTGAAGATATGGATCTAAGTTTCAAAAAAACTCCAAAGTATGTGATGGTTTCGCCATTAATTGTAGAGAATTCTGACGGTTCTCCCTGTATGGTTTTAGGGTTCTATAATGATTTTGAAGAGTTATGAGTAACTTTTTTAATATTTATAAAAATAGGTTATTAAATGGAAATCAATTTTCTACATAAAAAAGTTCTAATAACAGGAGGAACCAAGGGTATTGGAAAAACCCTGGTTGAGGCGTTTTATAGCAGGGGCGCTTGTGTGTATACAACCGGGACAGATAAGGAAATGATTGATCGGTTAAATAAACAAAATGAAGAAAAAGGGGAATCGCAAAAGAAATATTACTATCTGGATTTGACGATTGATGATTCTGTGAAACAGCTTGAAAAATCTATGTCTCAGGAAAGGTTAGATGTCCTTGTGAATAATGCGGGGGTGAACCGGATTGATTCAATTGATGAAATCAAGGATGAAGATTGGGATTGGTTAAATACTGTTAATCTTCGCGGGGCTTATCTGATGACCAAACTGGTCTCTCAGAAAATGAAAAGGCAACGCTACGGGAGAATAGTAAATATCTCCTCTATTTGGGGGGTCGTTGGAAAAGAGAAAAGAGCAGCTTATTCCTCTACCAAGTGGGGGGTTATTGGATTAACAAAAGCCGTCGCTCTTGATCTGGGGGCTTACAATGTGTTGGTTAATTCTGTTTCACCTGGATTTGTTGACACGGAACTTACTAGAAGAATTCTCTCAGAAGAGGAGATTAAGCAGTTGTCATCTGAAGTTCCTTTGAAAAGGCTGGCAGGTGCGGAAGAGATTGCCAAAGTTGTAATGTTTCTGGCAAGCGACCATAATACCTATATCACTTCCCAGAATATCGTTGTTGATGGCGGTTTTACCAGCCGTTAGTACTCTTCCTATAACTAATAATTTCCTAAGAGGTTTAATGGACAATTATTTTAGGGTGAAATCCTCTATTCATGATTATGATGTCATATTCTCGGAATCATTTTGTGAAAACCTAAAAAAGGATATCGAAAAGCCGTGTGCGGTTATTATCGATAAAAATGTTTTTGATATTTATGGGAAAGCACTTGAATCTGTTGTAGAAGATCTGCCTGTTTACTGTCTTGAGGTCAATGAAAACAACAAATCTTTGAAAACAATTGAAGAAATTGTTATTTTCCTTATCGAAAATGGTTTTAAAAAAACGCATCATTTAATTGCTATCGGGGGAGGGATTACACAGGATATCACTTGTTTTATTGCTATGACTCTCTTCCGCGGCGTCAAGTGGTTTTTTTACCCAACAACACTATTATCTCAATGTGATAGTTGTATTGGAAGTAAAAGTTCGATTAATGTACTCCCTTTTAAAAATCAGCTTGGCTCTTTTTATCCTCCAAGTAAAATTGTTATAGATGTTTCATTCACGGAATCTCTTGATAAAAAGGAAATTCTTTCAGGATTGGGAGAAGCGATAAAAGTGCATTATCTGGATGAAGAATTTAGATTTGAGAAGATATTTAAAAATTACTCACTTGCTTTGACAGATAGAAATAAACTGGAAGAAGTTGTTTATGATAGCTTGATCATTAAAAAAAAGGTGATAGAAATTGATGAGTATGACCGAGATTATAGAAATATTATGAATTATGGCCATACATTTGGACATGCGTTGGAATCAGTGACCAGATATCAGTTACCACACGGAATGGCTGTGGCCTTTGGTATGGGAATTGTGAACTATTTGTCCAGGGAGCTTGGCTTTCTCGAAAGCGCGGATTTTGAAAAAATGGAGCTGTTGGTTAAGGAGAATACGAAAGGTATTGAGTTCCGTATCGAAGATCTTGATGAATTATGGGAAGCGTTAAAGAAAGACAAAAAGAATGTGGATGAGGATGTAGTTTTCATTCTGACTAGGGGGTTTGGAAAGATGTTTAAACATAAGCTTCCGTTGGATGAATCCTTAAAGAAGAAAATTACTTTATATTTAGAAGAAATAAAACTGATTGCTGAATAAGATGTATAAGGCTGTTATAATTGGGTTTGGAAAAATTGGGAAGCTGCGGGCGCGCCTAATTGATTCCAATGAAAATATGACTTTGGATTCTATTTGCGATATTAGTCACGTTCCGGATATGGAACGTTATCGGTGCCCTGTTTTTAAGGATTATCGAGAGGTTTTAAAAAGGGCTCCGGATATTGTTTTTGTATGTACCTCAAATGACCTACTGGCGAAAGTAGTTATTGAGGCGTTGGATTGCGGTTGTCATGTGTTTTCAGAGAAACCACCCGGTAGGAATGTCGCGGAAACAAAAGCGATGATAGATGCTGAGAATCGGAATCCAGAGCTGAAACTGAAATTCGGGTTTAACCATCGGTACCATGATTCAGTGATGCAGGCTCACAGGCTTGCCACTGGTGGCCGGTTTGGCAAAATTTTATCTGTTCGGGGCGTTTACGGTAAATCTGGAGGAGTGGGATTTGAAAAGGAGTGGAGAAACCAACGTCGCTTTTCGGGTGGGGGGATATTGTTGGATCAGGGAATCCATATGCTGGATCTGATGATGCTCTTTTGTGGAAATTTTACTGAAATTAAAAGCTTTGTGGATAATCTACACTGGAATATTGACGTTGAAGACAATACGTTTGCTTTAATGAGGAACGAGGAAAATCAGATAGGGATGATCTTGTCTTCAGCGACACAATGGAAACATACATTCAACCTTGAGATCATTCTTGAAGACGGTTATTTGGCGCTAAGAGGAATTTTATCCGGGAGTATGACATATGGAAAAGAATCACTAGTAATAGCCAGAAAGACATATGATCCTAAAAGCATAGGAAATCCGCATGAAGAAACTTACTACTACGATATCGATAATTCCTGGGAGCGTGAAATATCGGAGTTTATTGAGTGCATTACCTTGAACAAGGCGATAAAAATAGGAAATTCTCAAGACGCGTTGAAGGTTATGGAATTGGTCAGGCGAATATATGCTTCGGATAACCATTGGGTTGAAAAACATGATTTGATAAATTAAGCAGATGAAGAATGTAGTTACGATAGATGAAATACGAGAGATGGAATTGGTCTCCTCTGATTCGTTTAAAGAGTATATTAAATTATTGGCGTCGGATCTTCCCTCCTATTTTAAGGAAAATGAAGGGAAGAAACAGGAATGCTGCCCCGCATGCGATTCTCCAAATTATGTGGATCAGTTTAAGAAGCTGGGGTTTCAGTACCGTATCTGTGAAAACTGTGGAACATTATTTGTCAGCCACAAACCAACAGATGAAGCGCTGCAGGACTATTATTCCAACTCTCAATCTTGTCGGTTTTATTACGAAAGCTTTATATCCAAATTCGAGGAAGGAAGATCGAAAAAACTGTTTCTAAAACGGTGCGACTGGATTTTGGATTCAGTTATCGAGTGTGATGCTTCAAAAAATAGTTATCTTGATATAAGAACCAAATATCCGATACTATTTCAAAGCATTGCGGAAACAAATTTTTTCAAAAAGGTATCGTCCTATCGTCCTATTTTCGGGGATTTAAAAAAAGCACCCGGTTCCAATGAAGTTGTAGAATCTCTGAAAGACATTGAAAGTAGTTCCATTTCGGTAATTAGTGCGTTCGAGTTTCTAGACAATATCTTTACTCCAGATCTGTTTATTAAAAATATACATAGAATTCTCTCTGACAAAGGTTTGTTTTTTCTTACGACACGATGTATTTCCGGATTTGACATGCAGGTGCTTTGGGAGAACTCCAATTCAATTTTGCCGCCTGAGCACATCAACATTTTTTCTATCGAGGGACTGATTCAGTTTTTTGAAAAAAACAGTTTTGAAATAAAAGAGTTATCTACACCCGGTCAATTGGACCTGGATATCGTAGCGAATGCGATGAAGCAACATCCTGAAATCCAAGTGCCAAAATTTATTGAGTATCTAATAAAAAATAGAGAAGAATCGGCCTATCTGTCTTTTAAAGAGTTCCTGCAGAAAAACCGCCTCAGCTCTCATACCCGCATTGTCGTCCAGAAAATATAGTGAATGCAGAATATGTTGGATAGGATGGCTACCAATCAATAAAAAACAGAATGAAGACAGGTTTTCTCATTACGGCAAGATTAAAATCAAGCCGACTACCGAAAAAGATTTTGCTGGAAGCAGCGGGGAAAGCGTTGCTGTCGCATATGCTGGATCGTTTGAAAAAAGCGGAACGAATCAACAGGATTGTTATCTGTACCTCAATAAACAAGCAGGATGACCCTTTGGAGGAACTGGCAAATGCGGAAGGGATTTCTGTATACCGGGGAAGTGAGGAAGATGTTTTAGCCAGACTGTACGAGGCCGCTTTGAGATATGATCTGGACTTTTTCGCGAATATCACTGCTGATTGCCCCTTGATTGATCCTTTCTTTGTGGATGAGGTTTTAAGGGAATATGAAAAAACACAGGCTGACCTGGTTTTTTTCGATAAACTGCCTCTCGGGCAAGGCCCTTCTTGTATAAAGCGATCTGCCCTGAAGAAAGTGTGTGAAATCAAAATAGAAGAAAAAACCGAAGTTTGGAGAGATTATTTTGTTAAACCAGGTTGTTTCACTATCCATTATCCGGCTGTTGATAAGGCATTCATACATTCCACTCTGAAAACCTCAATTGATTATCCGGAAGATTATGAATTTATAAAAGAAGTGTTTAACTCCCTATATGGCAACAATAGGTTTTTTTCATTAGGGGATATCATCAAACTGGTAAATAACAAACCTGAATTACTGCGCATAAATAGTCATTGTGCGCAGAAAGGAAGACAGCACATCCTTGATACAGCTAAACCTGCTACCTATAGTATTTAGGCATGCCAGTCTATTTTGAAAAAATTTCTATTATTATCGCGGTTACAAAGGTATTGCCTTTGTTAGCAAGGCGAAGGAGATTAAACACTGTTTTGTATTTTGATATCTCGTCTGATTTATTGCTAAAGATACTGTCTAGGATTTTAATAATTGGAAAGATCAAATTAGTTCGACTTGATTTCCGAATGATGGATATTCGGGATGAAAATAGCGAAGTCATACGTTTAAGACTTCCCAGGGAGGATCTATTTGGGATCTTATCTGAGATAAAGGGGAGCAAGAAATATCAGGAGTTACGTCAGGATATCTGGGAGACATCTCGATTTGAGGATTTTTTAAACAAGTCGATTAGCAATGCCGCTATCAATCATAAGTTTTCCGCTGGCAGGATAGCATACCTGATTCATGTTGTAGCATGGCATATGAAACAGAGCAGATATGATGATTGTGTTTTATTTGCACAAAAAAGGATATTCCAGAGCACCTATAGTAAATACGCCAAGTCATTTCAGATAGTATTAAAAACGTACTGCTCTTTCAGTTTCAGGCAGATACTCTGGAATGAACGGGAAAAAAACAGTCGATGGATCACGTTTTTAAAGTATCTGTTGTGCTTGAAACCGTTTTTGGGATTTAGGGAAAAAAGCTATAATTATTCGCCGAAGATGACACTGATTGGCCGAGGTGACAGGGTCTTTACCAATAACGGGTTACACTCGGATGTATTCTTTTGGTTTAACTCTTCTATTCCTGGAGCGGATATCTTGTTCCCTCTGCAAAAACCATTGTCTGAGCTTGAGAAAAGAGATTTCTCTCAAGCTAGACTTGATTGTGTTCAGCTTCATATATCAAGGAAGAAGACGGGACTTCCTCTATATCTAGGGACGTACAGGAACAAATGCTCAACGTTGCCCAGGATAAAAAACAGAACAGGTCATAAAAGCAAAATCGAAAAGCAATTTGTTAACAATCAAATTGATATCTATAACGGGATAAAAAAATACTGGTATCAATATTGCCAGTTGCTGAATATAAAAATTCTCCTAAGCTGGGACAGATTTTCGCCAATGCATATGGCGATTGCGGATGGAATAAAGGAAGCAGGCGGAGTAATGGCGATTTGGCAATTAGCCTATAATGGGGGGGTACCTGCGGTGACTTCAAATATTTCCTCTGATATACTATTCAGCTTCTCAAATCAGGATGACGATATTGAAAAGAAGCAAGGCTCAAAAATACCTTTTAAAGTGGCGATTGGTTATCCGAAAGATTATTTGTTTACACTTCTAAAAGATCAGGCGGATTTATTGAGAAAAAAACTGATCAGTAATGGGGTAAAAAAAATTATTGCCTGTTTTGATGAAAACTCACTGGATGATAGTCGGTGGCATACGGGGCATGATTTACAGAGAGAAAACTATTTTTTTCTGTTGGAAATGGTTTTGTCAAATCCATGGATAGGGGTTATCTTTAAACCAAAAGTGGCAAAAACACTGCAAAGGCGTTTAGGGCCTGTAGCGGAACTATTAAACAAGGCAAAAGCTACCGGTCGATGTCTGGTACTTGAAAATTCAGGTATAGCAACAACTCTCGAACCTCCTGTTTTGGCCGCGCTTGCTTCCGATATAGCTATACAGGGCCATTTGTCTGCTGGAACATCAGCAATGGAAAGCGCGTTGGCTGGAATTCCAACCCTTCTAGTTGACCGTGAAGGGCAGTATAAAAATAAGTTGTATGCACTTGAAGAAGGAAAAGTGGTTTTTAGAAACTGGAGATCTTTAATGGATGCCTTGATGGAGTTTTTGAGAGTACCAGAGAATGTGCCCGGATTTGGGGATTGGTCTCCAATTCTGGATCAGCTTGATCCTTTTAGAGATGGCAGAGCGGCAGAAAGAATGGGGAGTTATCTTGACGATATGTTGCGTGGATTTAAAAAGGGATTACGCAGAGAGGATGTATTGGCAAACGTAGCTGAGAAATATGGAAAAGTATGGGGGTATGATAAGATTTCTGAGATTCGGTAGATTCATTGTATAGGCGAGATTTGTTATTATTAAATATTAAACAGGAGTGACGATATAATGGCTTTTTCCCAGCGGTATATAAAAGAACTTGTTGAAATGCTGGGTCTGTTTCCGCATGACAAGTTTGAAGAAATGGTGGAAGCGATGTTAGAATCATATCATAACAATCGGTCAATTTTTGTCATGGGGAACGGGGGCAGTGCTTCCACGGCATCCCATTGGCCATGCGATCTCAATAAGGGATGCAGCCCGGAAGATGGGAAGAGGTTTAAAATGATTAGCTTGAATGATAGCATTTCAACCCTTATGGCATACGCAAATGACCTTTCCTATGAAAAAGTCTTTGTAGAACAATTGAAAAATTTCTATACCCCTGGAGACCTTGTCATAGGAATTTCAGGAAGCGGGAATTCTAAGAATGTGCTGAACGCAATCGAATACGCGAATAATAACAATGGAAAAACAGTAGGATTATGCGGGTATTCAGGAGGGAAACTTCGGGATATGGTGGATATTCCATTATGGATCAATATAGACGATATGCAGAAAGTTGAAGATATTCACATGATAATCGTTCACATGACAATGCAAAGGATAAATCTTGAGTTAAAAGATAGCCCTGTCTGAAATAGGCAATCACAATTAAAATTTCTTCTCGGGCTGAGATTGAATAATGGAGCTAGCAAATATGAGTAAACCAAAAATATTCATTTCAACGGTTCCTTTCGGTGAATTTGACCAAACACCGATTGAATTATTGGATAACACCGGTTGGGAGTACCAAATTAATCCGTTGGGCAGAAAACTAACGGCTGAAGAGATTGGAGAGTTTACCGAGGAATATGATGGATTGATTGCCGGTACAGAAGATATTGGTTTGGTTCTTAAGAAAGCTAAAAAGCTGAGAGTCGTTGCGAGAGTAGGTATCGGTCTGGATTCTGTCCCACTTGCTGAGTGTAAGAAAGAAAAAATAACAGTATGTTACACGCCTGATGCGGTTACACTCGCAGCCGCTGAATTCACAGCTGGGTTGATGCTTTGTGGGACTCGCTATATCGTGAATGCGGATAAGCAACTTCGAGAAGGGAACTGGCATCGATTGCAAGGGAGAAGACTTGAAAATCTGGTCATTGGATTGGTGGGGTTTGGTAGAATTGGCAGCAGTGTGGTTCGTTTGTTGTCCGGATTCAGGCCAAAAGAAATTGTTATTAATGATTTAAAAGATAAAACTGCGGAAATAAAAAAGCTGCAGGAACAATATGGGCTTTTAATCCGCCAGTCGAGTAAGGAAGAGCTATATAAATATTCTGACATTGTATCTCTTCACGTTCCACTATCAACCAAAACATTGAACCTGATAAATAAGGAAGTGTTCGCCATTCTAAAGCCGGATGCCTTTCTACTGAATGTCGCCAGAGGCGGTATTGTAAATGAATCCGATCTGTTTGATTGGTTGAGTGCGTCGAAAGAACGTTTCGCCGCGATGGATGTTTTTGCACAGGAACCTTATCAGGGAAATCTGATCAGCCTGGATAATATTATCCTGACACAGCACATGGGCTCTTGTTCTATTGATTGTCGTGGCCAAATGGAGTTGCAAGCTACACAGGATGTAATAAACTTCTTTCGGGGTGATCCGCTTCAAAATGAAGTCCCGGAAGAGGAATATGAATATCAGTTAGAATAGAAAAATACTGCTCCAGAGTAAATGACAAAGGGGCAGATAATAAAGTCTTCCAATGGTGTGCTTCGGTTACGGATCTGCCTTAAATCATTTGATCCAATCCTGTTTGGGTATGATTAACCGGGTAATTGAAAGATAAAACCGGTGAGTGGTTTCCAGGGACTAATCTCCTGGTGGCTCTTCCAGAGATATTTGGGAAGCACAATATTGAAATAAAGATAGTAGGAAGTCTGATTAAACCAGAATTATACTTGGTTGTAAAATAAAGAAACTTTGTGCCTGATAGGCTGAGAATCAATTTATGAATGCTGAAAAAGTAATAGTCACGGTTTTTGGTGGTTCCGGTTTTCTTGGGAGCCATGTTGTTGACCAATTGGGTTTGGCGGGTTATGAGGTACGTGTATTTGATAGGCAACATTCTCAATGGGCTCATGAAAATCAGCAGATGATCATTGGCGACATACTTGATAAGGAAGCCGTTAAGAAAGCGGTTGATGGAGCGAGTTTCGTTTATAATTTTGCCGCAGTCGCGGATCTTAATATTGCCATTAATTCGCCTGAAACAACCATGCAAGTAAATATTCTAGGGAACCTGAATATACTTGAAGCATGCAGGAAATATCATGTCAAGAGATTTATATATGCTAGCACTGTATATGTTAACAGCCGTGAGGGAAGCTTCTACAGAATCAGCAAACAGACTTCGGAACAATTGGTTGAAGAGTATCAGCAGCGATTTGATCTGAATTATACTGTTTTGCGATATGGATCCATTTATGGACCTCGATCTGACGAACACAACGGACTATTTAGAATTGTCAAGAACGCGATTAAAACAGGAATCGTTAAATACGAAGGTCATCCGGAGTCTCTCAGGGAATATGTGCATGTTGAAGATGTTGCGCGCGCAAGCATTGCGATACTTGATGAGGAGTTTTGTAACGAGAGCATTGTGTTAACCGGGCAGGAAGCGATGCGCGTGTACGATGTGCTGGAAATGCTTGCTGAAATTATGGATATAAAGAAACCGGTGGAATTTAATGAAAAACCGTACCAGGGCCACTACACACGTACTCCATACGCGTTTAAAAATAAAATTGGACGAAAATATATTCCCTCTTTACATGTGGATTTAGGACAGGGGCTCCTTCAATTGATTGGGGATGTCTATGAAAAGGTTAAGAAGAATGAAATTTGTTAGATTTGAATATGAAGAAAATACTTTTTTTGGTTTGCTGGAAGGCCAACAGATAGAGATTTGGAGTAAAGCCCCTTGGGATTACGGGCAAGCGTCAGGTCAAACAGTTACACTTGATGAGGTAACACTGCTTTCTCCATCTGTTCCTGGCAAGGTGATTGCGACAGCTGTAAATTATCCTGGGGCAACCGGCTTGACTGAAAAGACAAAGGAACCTCTGGTGTTTTTAAAGCCCTCTACATCTGTTATTGGTCCTGAAGAAAGCATCGTTTCTCCATTCCCGGAGATAGAAGCTTGGGGAGAATGTGAATTGGCCTTGGTAATAGGTAAAAAAATTTCCAAGGCTGATATTAGCGAAGCGAAAGGCGCTATTTTTGGATATACAATTGGAAATGATGTTTCATGTGAGAATGTATTTGGATGGGACCACCATCTTGCCCGTTCCAAAGGAGCAGATACTTTCTGTGTATTGGGGCCATGGATAGACACGGATTTTGATCCGAAAGGGAAGTATATATGTGGTTATCATAATGATATTCTGATTCGCGAAGGTTACTGCAACGAAAGAATCTGGCAAGAACCGGAACTGCTTGTCTGGCTTTCCTCCTGGATTACGCTTGAACCAGGTGATGTTATTCTGACAGGTGCTCCAAGTAGGGTTCGGGAAAGGCTGTATTTTTTAGATGGAGATCGTTTTACCGTAAAAATTGATGGTCTGGGAGAACTTTCTAATCCATTTTTTCAAAGCTGAAATAGAAAAGAGAATATGACTAAAGCTAAGAAAAAAATTCTTGTTTTTGATTTCGACAATGTGATTTGCGACAGTACAGATGAATGCATGGTCTCTTCATGGAATGCTTGGCAAAAGTGGAAGTCGAAGCCAGGATTTCGAAGAACAGTTTCTGAATTTAGCGCTGAAGAAGCAGCAAAATTTCGGCATTTAAGACCACGTGTTCGTGGAGCGGGTGAATATTACTTATTGCATCGGTCGTTCAGCGAAAATATTGAGATAAAGGATCAAGGTGACTATAACCGGTTGGAAACCAGCTGGGATAAGCATTTTACGAAATACAAGGTTCTGTTTTTTGAGGCTCGAAATCGACTCAGGAAGGAGAATCTGGATGCCTGGATTGATCTACATCATGTCTTTGACGATGTTATTGATACTATTCGGTATTATAATCACCAAAATCGTTTTTATATTGCGACATTGAAGGATGAAGAATCGGTTCGCTTAATTTTAAATAAACAGGGGCTTTTGATAAATGGGGACAGAATACTGGATCAGGGGAAAATCACTTCGAAACTGCAAGCGCTTGATTATATCCGAGACCAATTGGAGTGCCAAAAAGATGATCTCATCTTCATTGATGATAATGTTACCCACCTTATTGAACCTCAATTATCAGAATACCCGGTTTATTTGGCGACATGGGGATCAACGGTACCTGAGTACCTTAAGATCGCGGACCAGAAAAAAATTCCGCAATTAAACCAATGCGGGTCTTTAATTAATTTATTTTAGAGTTGTGAATTATGTACGATTTTCATTTTGGAGATAAGGAGCAGATCAAGCAGAATCCTGAAGATTTTCTAATTTTTTGTAAACGTTTATTGCCCCGCTGGGTAAATGGTATTCCCGACAGCGAATGCATCTCGATATATCGGACTTTAAAATCTATCAACAGATCCAATCCTGTGGTGTTGGAGACAGGTTGTGGCGCGAGTTCTCTTGCTCTTTTCCTTTATGTCGCTCTGAATGATGGAAAGATGTTTTCCTGGGATACTAACGGAAGCAAAGGTTCGTTTCTTCGATCGGTAATTTCCGAGTCTATTTGTCGGCAGTTGGAAGTGGATCTATATAAACACTGGACTTTTATCGGTTTCGATAGCACCAATGAGTACGCTGGAATTCCGGTGATTAAAGAATTGAAGTATACAGCTGATTTTTGTTATTTTGATTCCTGGCATACACTTGACCATTTAATGAATGAGCTAAAGTGTTTTGAAACCGTTACTGGTGAAGATTTTATAGTCGCGTTAGATGATGCCTATTACACAAAACTAAGCAATAACTTTTCATATATCAATATGATAAGGAAAAAATTGGGTCTGGATGGAGTGGAAGAACCGGCAAGTAATGTTTGTTCTCCATTTTATCAGGAAGTGGGAAGTTATTTAGGGAAAAAATATAATAGTGTTGAGAAAATTGCTGATTCCTACAAGGAAGAATATAAACGGGATATGTTTTTTAATTACTTTGCAGGAGACCGTGCTGCAATGGGATCTGTCGGAATGGAAGATTCAAGCGCTCTGGAGCATCGATATGATTGCTGGAGGATATCAAAATGAAATGTGGTGAATCTGACAACCGTAATGACAATTACGAAAAAAATTATACTGATGAGAAATTCTTCAGATTGCTTATTCCGGAAGCCAGCCCTTTGATCCTTGATATTGGTGCACATTTCGGGGAGTCTGTTGAATTCTTTCGCAACATTTTCCCTGCCGCTGAAATTTACAGTGTTGAGCCGGACCCCACAAGCTATGAAAAGCTCCTGGGTAAGTTCCCTGATAATCCTTTGAAAGCGGTAAACGCGGCAATTGGAGCGAAAACAGGATCCTGTGTGTTTTATCAATATGATAAGTCTCACTTGAATTCCTTGTACGCGATCAATAAAAGCAGTGAAGATTCATTGGGTTACGCTGAGTTTTGTGAAGAAAACAAAACCGAAGTCCCCTGTTTCATTCTAGATGACCTGATCACAAAACTGGGTCTGGAAAATAGAAGGATAGACCTGTTAAAGATTGATGCTCAAGGAGGCGAGGCGGATATCCTGAACGGAGGCTGTAGTACTCTTGAAAAAGTAGAAAATATTACTCTGGAACTCAATTTCTTTGATTTCTACAGCAAGAAGAATTCCTTTTATGAAATAGAACAGTTCTTACCAGATTTTGAGCTTTATTCGATAACCAAAGTGAGCCAAAATCCGAAGAACTTCAGAACCGATTGGGTTGAAGTTTTTTATCGAAGAAAATCTAAATAGAGAGCGTTTTATGAAAATAGTTGTTGGTATACCTGCCCGAATGGGGTCGACCCGCTTTCCAGGAAAACCATTATGCTCGATTATTGACAAGCCCATGATTGAACATTGTTACAAGCGATGTTCATTAAGCAAATATGCCACAAATCTATTTGTCGCTGCCTGTGACAACGAGGTTAGGCAAGTGGTCGAAGGTTTTGGAGGAAATGTCATTTTGACTGATCCAGATATTCAACGTCCCGGACTGCGAGTTGCGACTGCCGCTGAAAGCCTTAACCTGGATGATGATGATATTGTGGTCGTTGTGCAAGGAGACGAGCCTCTAGTTCATCCGGATATGATTGATCTGTCTATCCAACCACTATTGGAAGAAAAGGATATTTTTGTTTCCAATCTCGCTGCGGAATTGTCAGAGCAGGAATGGAAAGATCCAGGTGAAATAAAGGTGGTTTGTGATTTGAATATGAATGCCATGTATATGTCGCGAGCACCGATGCCTTCTATTGATCATGAAGAGAAACGGACAAAATGGTGGAAGCAGGTGTGTATCATGCCTTTTCGATGGCATTTTATGAAAAGGTTTAACCACGAACTGGCCCCAACACCGTTGGAATTGCAGGAATCTATTGAGATGCTCAGAGCCATTCAACATGGCTACAAGGTGAGAATGGTTCCTTCTCCTTATATTTCCAAATCAGTTGATACAGATGAAGATCGCAAAATCGCTGAATCTTTAATGAAAAATGACGAAATATATAAAATCTATGGAAAAAATTAACTCTCTCAAACAGAAACTTAAATCTGGGAAACAGGTCATTGGAACATGGAGCAGTCTTTCTTCACCCAGTGTGATTAATGTATTGGGGGCGACGGATCTTGATTTTGTTGTGATTGATCTGGAGCATGGTGCGAGTTCATATGAGACAACTGAAAATATGGTGAGAGCGGCTGAAGCCTCGGGGATATCTCCTATTGTCAGGGTTGGGACCGATGATTCACAGATGATATTGCGCGCGTTGGAAACAGGCCCGCACTCAGTTATGGTTCCTCATGTTGATTCCAAGGAAAAGGCCGAGAGAATATCAAGGTGCTGCAAATATTTTCCTGAGGGGAATAGAGGATTATCGCCATATACAAGAATTCACAATTATACACACGTGGATATTCACGAAAGTCTTCAAACTGAAAATCAGGAAACAATGGTGGGAATCTTGGTGGAAGGACAGGAAGGTCTCAATAATCTTGAAGAAATTGTTAAAGTTAAAGGCATTGACTTGATATATCTGGGGCTCTTTGACATTTGCCAATCAGTTGGGTTGCCAGGGCAATTAAACCACCCCAAGGTATTGGGAGAGGTTAAACGTTGCTGCAATCTGATCCAGAGCAATGGTATTGCAGCTGGCTCAATGTCAACTAGTATCGATTATATCAATATGTTAGGGGAAATCGGATATACATTTATCGCCTATTTAAACGATGCCGCCGCTATCAAGTTCCATTTTGATGAAATTCTGAACCGGATTAATCTGTAATGTCGCGAACTCTTGATTTATGTTTTAATCATAAATTGAACATTGAAGTAAGCGATCTCTTTAATGCAATTTCAAATCAATTAAGGTCAGAATTTAATAATCTTGTCGCTGATATTTCTTCCCCATTTAAAACCAATCTTGACTGGTGGGTACAAGGGCCTGCCAGTCGCAATACCTTTGCTAGTCCATTCTTCCACAATTTCTGCTCCCTGCATCTGATCAAGAAGTTGATTGATCAGAAACGGTTCATATATGAATGCATCCTGGTAGATTCTTCTTCTCGAAGACATTTAGTGGAGGCGATTCTCCGCGATAATAACGTGAAATGTCACGTAAAGAGTCATCGTGGTGCTCTTAGGGATAGAATCAAGAGACATTTTATTGTACCAGCTCTGGCCGGGAAAAAAATAATTCAGTTATTTATTGCCAGAGGCAGTGGAAGAATCAATGTCGAGGAGTTGAAAGAAAAACAGTTGGTATTGATCGATACTTTCATGATGTCTGACTATACGGAGGATGATAGATGGTACGGAAAGCTTTGGCCGAATTTGCCAGAAAAAATGAAAGATACAACCTATTTTGTTCCCACAATAGTACAGATTCCTGTTAGAAAAATGGCACAGACGTATAGAGAACTCCGTCAAAACGTGCGCAACTTTCTAATAAAAGAGGATTTCCTATCTTTGGGTGACATTTTATACGCAGTCCGTCATCAAAGAAGAGTAAAAAAGATCAGGATTAAATCGGTAACTGTGCTTGGTTATGATATTTCCAGCCTGATTGAAAACGAATTATATCATAATCGAGATTTATTAACGGTCATCGAATCGATTCTAACCTATCGTTTTGTGCATAATATCAGGAAAACCGGGTTGCGAGTCCGGTTAGCGATAGACTGGTTTGAAGGGCATGCTATTGATAAAGCATGGAATTCTGCTTTCAATACAGTCTACCCTGGGGTAAAAACAATAGGCTACAGAGCCTTTGAAAGTTTTCCACTCTATCTATGCTCCTATCCGATTCAAATTGAAAAAGATTCTGGTGTATTGCCTGATGTTATGGCAGTGCAGGGCAAGGGAACAATATCGACTGTTAGAGAATTTCTTCCTGAATTGAATGTTATAGTGATTCCTTCATTCAAGGCTACTTATGTATGGGATTTCAAGAAGAAAAACAGAAAGGAGAATCAGATTTCTGCCTTGGTAACCCTTCCAATTTCTCTTAAGACGTCAGCAAGAATTATCCAACAATTGGTCGAAGCGGATGCGTTTGTCAGGAAGGAAAATAGATCTATTGTATATACAATTAAATGTCATCCCACTCAAAATGTGGAATTGGTCAAATCAAGTCTGGATATATTGCTGTCGAATTCTTTCCTTTTTACAACTGAAAAACTTCTTTCTCCATTAATACATCAGGCGGATTTGCTCATATCGGAAGCATCGAGCTGTTGTTTGGAGGCACTGGCCTGCGGTATTCCTGTAATTATGTTAGAGAATCAGGAGGGGTGGACGTTTGACTCCATTCCTGCCGGTATTCCAAAGGAAATTGTCCGTAAAATTAGAACGATATCGCAATTTGCGCAAGCGATAGATTATTTTATGAATGTCGATGGTGAAACCCTGGAAAAATGGCATAAGCTGGGTCAGAAGATACGCTCAGACTATTTTGAACCTTTGTCGAACGGGGGTTTAGCGAGGTTTTTCGATGTTGAAGAAGAACAGATCGTTTTTAATTACTTTTGATGGAGTGCATTCTCAAAATATCTCAGTTAATATCTCAGAAAGTCTATTAAATCCGTACATTCTGAAATTGTAACGTTTAATTAAGTCTGAGCTTTCGTCTAAAAAACTCATTTTGACAAAACGGGTAGTTGCTAACCAGGGCTAACCTATCGTAAATTTGGGCTATATTAAGATAGCTTGAAAAATGAACTTCGCATTGCGACAAAAGTGGGAATGCACTTCTGTTGATATAAGGTGTTTCTGTTTGGAAGCCCCAACTTTTTTATTATTTTCAGAGCAAATCTTGGCTACTATGCCAATCCACTGCTATGTTTATTAATTTTAGTATTACACTTTTTCTTTTAACCGTATTTGTTGTAATCCTGGAAATCTGTGCCCGGTTTTCAAACGGGAAGTTTGTGGTTAAAGGAAAAAAGGGATACATTTATCTCGGTTTTTTGTTTATTGGTGTAGCTGTAATCAATTTGTTATCGACAGTAATTAATAGCTATATTAACGTCCTGCATCCAAGATACCTGATAATCATTTTATTGACTGCAGTTTTACTGATTTTTCAACAGAAAAGTACAAGTTTATTTCAAAAGGTATTTATTTTTATTTTTCATGCCATTTTTGTTATTAATCTATTGATTATATCAATAGAAGTCGTTCTGTATTGGTTCAATTTTGAAACAGGCTACTCATTTCAGAGTGTTATTAGCGAAAGCGGGTACAATGTGGCTGGAATAGAACGAAGGGTTATTTTCCCGCTTTCTGCTATTCCCGGATTAGAATTTGTAATAAGGCCAATTGGAATGTTTGCAGATATCCACGCAAGTTTATATATCCTTTTTAGCTGCTTATTAACGTATATTATGATTCATAAGATAGAACGAAGAAAACGGTTGATTTATTGGTTTCTATTACTAATTTTATGCTTTTGTTTAAATGGAGGGCAAGCAATTATCGCAACGATATGCAGTATACTTGTCTATGAATGGCTAAAATCAAATAGTTCAGGAAGAATTATAATTGTGTTGCTGATTCTACCCGTTATGGCTTTTCTGATGCTTACTTGGTTTAATACTCAGAATTATCTAAATTCCCAAAATATGTCCTCAGCATATACAGTGATAGACAATACATTAATTACTTTAAAATATTTTCCTTCCCTCAGCTGTTATCTTTGGGGATGCAGTTTATCGCCCAACGAGATTTTCGAGGTTTTGGAAAATGCACCTGGCTTCTCCTCAGAAATTCAGAATTCGGGGATCTCTTTTCTTGGTATTGACAATGGGTTAATTGGATTTTTGCTGTCATTTGGCGCTCTGTATTTGATGCTCTACTTTATTGGGATTGTTGCGTTAATCAGGTTGAAGGTGGACATCAAGTATGAATTTATAGCGATTCTGACTTTTCAATTCATGACTATTGTCCATTATCCCATAGGTTGGGGGAGCGGTGTATTTGCCTTCGTTTTCCTTAACCTGATTTATGTTAGATGGTATTATTCTAACTTACATAAGAAAAACAAATATAAAATTGTACGAGGCAAAACCGATCCTAGATCACTTGTGATGTTCCCTGTTGAAAATCGGATTCAATAAATTTATTGTCCGTATGAAAGAGTGTTCTGGGGCTATTGTAATGCTTTTGGGTTCTTCACATAATCGCTGATATAATATTGGCCCTATCATAGTATGCTTACGCAATATTACCTTTTGCATGGCAATTTTTCCCGCTTGTTCGACATGGATTAAAGTATCAATTAGATGAGATTAGAGAATGAGAACTCTTGAAGAAATATGCCTGCCTGGTTACGATAAAAGTTTGGCGGAATATATAGCATTAAATAGAAAAATCGAAAGTGCCCTTAATGATAAAGAGTTAGTGGTTAATAAAACCATAAGGCTAGCAATTCTTGCTAGCTCCACCATTAGAGGAATAGAGGAAGTACTGCGGGTTCAATGTGCAGAGATTGGAATATATGCAGACATCTATTTAGGTGAATATAATCAATATGCTCAAGAAATATTCAATAGCGGCAGCCAGTTATATCAGTTCAATCCAGATCTAATTATTGTTTTTGCCGATACCAGGGCTATCACGGGGGAATACTTCTTCATGCCTTACAAAGGTTTGGCAGACGACAGAAAGATTTGGATGGCGGAGACCTCTGCATTTTTTAGAAATCTTGTAAATGAACTAACTAAACAAACATCCGCTAAAGTCATCTTGCATAATTTTGAAATCCCTACTTATTCTCCATTGGGGATATTGGAAAGTAAAGATGATTATGGATTTGTTGAATCTATTGAAGATATCAATAGAGGTCTCAGAAATGACTTGAAGAATAATAATCAAGTTTTTTTATTTGACTTCAACACATTTTGCTCGAAGGTAGGAAAGAAAGAAGTATTTGATGATAAGATGTACTATTTGGGAGACATAAAAATAAAGCTTCAATACATACCTTCTCTTTGTCAAGAATATTTAAAATACATTAGACCACTAGCATCATTGATAAAAAAATGTATCGTCCTTGACCTTGATAATACTCTTTGGGGCGGAATTATCGGTGAAAACGGCGTTGACGGTATAAAGCTTGGACCGACACCGGAAGGACGCCCTTTTTGGGAGTTTCAACAACTCTTGCTGTCTCTTTATAACAGAGGTGTTCTCCTTGCTGTTAATAGTAAGAACAATTTTGACGATGCAATAGAGGTAATACGAAACCACAAGTATATGGTTCTTCGAGAAGAATATTTTGCAGCAATTCGAATTAACTGGAATGATAAAGCTTCCAACATTCAATCTATTGCTGAAGAGATTAATATTGGAATTGATAGTTTAGTTTTTTTTGATGATGATTCCGTAAACAGAGAAATGGTTCGTACATTTCATCCAGAAGTAATGGTAGTTGATTTACCTTCTGATCCGGCGCTATATGTGGAAACATTGATAAATTTGAATTGTTTTGAAATGTTGAGCTTGACAAAAGAAGATAAGAAAAAGGGGATGATGTACTTGGCTGAGAAAAAGCGTCGACAATTGGTACATACTGCAACAAATTTGACTGAGTATTTGCGACAACTTGAGACCGTGGTTGTGATTGAAGACGTCAATAAGGGAACAATACCTAGAATTGCCCAAATGACGCAAAAGACCAACCAGTTTAATATGACTACCTTCAGGTACACTGATGAGAAAATAAAGGAATTTGTTGAAGATGATAATTATTTGGTTATTTCCTTATCTTTGACTGATAAATTCGGTGACAGCGGTATTACCGGACTGTCAATCGTGGAAAGGAAGAACAGAGATCATTGGTGGATTGATACATTTCTATTAAGTTGTCGTATTATAGGAAGGAAAGCGGAAGATGCGCTTTTGGCATATATAGTAAAAAAAGCTCAGGTCAGCGGTGCAAGTTTACTCTCCGGTGCATTTATTCCGTCTGAAAAGAATATGCCGGCAAAAGAGTTCTATAATAATTGTGGGATGAAAAAAATGGGCAATAAGGATGAAATGGAAATATGGGAGTTTGATTTAAAAAAAGATTTTCCATTTCCAGACTTCATAAGTATTAGAGAAAGCGGGGATCAAATATCCTCAAACTGACAAATGATTAATATTTGGATGGAAGCGTTTTTCTACAATATCCAAATATTAATTAATATTTTCACCCTTACCTGAATTGAGCAAGGATTTGCATGGTTTCAAATAATGAAAGATTAAAAAAACTAATTTCAAGAGTTCTCGACATTGAGCTAAACAGCATTACGGACACAACTTCGCCAGAGACGGTTGAATCGTGGGATTCATTCAATGGCTTAATGATGGTATCTGAACTGGAAAATGAATTCAGCGTTCGTTTTACTATGGATGAGGTTCATGCCGTAAAGTGTGTTAAAGATATAAAAGAGGCCTTAGGGCTTCAAGGTGTAAAATTTGAAGATGAGTAATGTAAATGTTTACAGCTATGATCAGATAAAAGTGGGTGAAGTTCATTCATTTACTCGTACTATTACCAAAAATGATGTATTGACTTTTTCTTCCCTTACCGGGGATATCAACCCATTACATATCGATGAAGAGTTTGGGAAAAAAAGCAAGTTTGGGAAAAACATCGTGCATGGCATGCTAATATCCAGTTTGTTTTCTAGGTTGGTTGGCGTACATTGTCCAGGGGAAAAGTGCCTATATTTGAGTCAGTCATGTCAATTTAAGCAACCATTGTTTTATGATGAAACGGTTGAAGTGATTGGAACAGTTGTTCAAAAGACGGATGCACTTAGAATGCTAAAAATGAAGATGGAGGTGATAAGAGAGAATGACATCATTGTAACCGGAGAGGCTCAAGTACAACTGATAGATTAATGATGGAGGAGGATGAGTGAAAGAATAGCGCTTGTAATAGGAGGTAATGGCGGAATAGGAAATGCGGTAGTAAAACGTTTGAATAACGATGGGCTACAAGTTTGTACGACTTTTTACAATAACGATCAACAGATAAAAGCACTGCAGAACAGGCTGGGTGAAGATGCTATTGTGAGTTATAAGTGCAATGCTGTTGATCAAATTGAGGTAAAAAATACTGTAGATCAGATTATTCAAAAATTTGAAAAGATTGATGTCGTAGTAATTACAATTGCATCACCTATCAAGAATGCACAGTTGCTTGAAACTTCCTGGGAGGAGTTCAATCGATATTTTGAGGAACAGGTTAAATCTATATTCAATGTAACAAAAGCACTGCGGCAACAGATTCGTTCTAAAATTCCTACGAGGTTTATTTTATTATCAACTGAGTATTGTATTGGAAAACCGCCAAAAGGACTTTCTCATTACGTTACGGCTAAATATGCCGCCATGGGGCTTTCTAAGGTTTTGGCCCTTGAGCTTGCTCAATTTGGTAGTACCGTAAATATGATTTCTCCTGGAATGGTGGAGACATCGTTACTAGACAATTTACCTCCCAAGCTTGTTGAAATGGTTGCATGGGAAAACCCTCTTAAACGTAATGCCACACCCGGCGATGTTGCCAATGCCGTATCATTTTTAGCATCTGAAGGATCAAATTATCTAAATGGAATAAATATAATGGTTAATGGAGGAAATGTAATCTCTTGAAAAGGATATTAAATTTACTGAGAGCTCTCCGTAATAAAGGCGTATTTGAAACAGTAAAGCTCATAAAAAAGTATATTTTGTATAATCTTAAAGAGAAATGGAGATTTGTCTATTTTGAATTAGATTTAAACAAAGAGATTTTCACGCTACCTCCAATAGATGGGTCAATAAGTATTCGAAGATCTGTTAGAGAGGATATTCCACGGATTCAATCGGAACTCTACCCTGTTTTTACGGATAAACAGGAATATGACAAGCGGCATATTGTACAAATGGGAAATAATGGTATTGAGTGTTTCATTGCTGAAAAAGATTATAAGATTGTTCATTATTTCATGGTTTTCGTCAACGCACTTAAATCTCCCTTAATAGATACCCCATTCGATAAAAGAAAAATCCTTCAGGGTGACGCTTATCTGGGAAATGCTTTTACAAATCCGAATTGTAGAGGGACATGGATTGTTCCACATGTGCTTTTGGAAGTAATTGATTTTTTAAAAAAAACAGGAGAGGTTAAAAGGATTTTATTGTTGGTTCACGAGGGTACTCCTGGGGCGGTTGTTTTTTTTAAAAGACTGGGATTCAATATTATTGATAATTCAGTTTCCGATAATTGGTTGTTTTTGTTGCTTAAAAAGCTGCGAGTAATTACATAGTCTGGATGATTGATTGTGCAAAGTGAAGATAAAAACCGTAAAAATCCGAAAGTGACAGTCTTGATGCCTGTATACAATGGTGTATTGTATTTGGAAGAGGCTATTGAAAGTATTCTAAACCAGACTTTTTCAGATTTCGAGTTTCTGATTATTGATGATGCAAGCACTGATCATTCTCTGGAAATGATAAGGTCCTATAATGATTCTAGAATAAGACTTGTTCAAAATAAAAAAAATATTGGGCAGACGGCATCTCTTAACAAAGGATTACATCTGGCCAGAGGGGAGTTTATTGCAAGGCTTGACCAAGATGATGTGAGTCTCCTTGAACGTCTAAAAGAACAAGTTGAATATTTGGATAGACACCCTGAGATTACAATCGTTTCAACATGGGAAGAGACAATAACCTCAACTGGAAGAAAAGTACGTGAATGGAAAAGGGAAATTGAAAACTATGGAGATTTTCTGGGATATATACTGCTCGGTCTGTGTCCGGTTTGGCATCCGTCAGTAATGTTTAGAAAAGACAATATATTAAAACTAGGCTGCTTTGATACAACTTACGGCCCGGCAGAAGATTATGAATTATGGGGAAGAATAGCCATAAATAGAATGGGTGCCGCTTTTGTTCCTAAAATACTGGTACAGCAACGTGTTCATGAAGCCAGACAGTCCGTTTTACATAACGACAAACAGGTTGATTCCACAAAACGCTCTCATAGGAATTTTGTAAAAAGATTTGCTAAAAAAGATAAGATAGATGATTTGGCCGCAGTCTTAAGACTCGACGATAACTTGAACGGACTCAAAAACAGAAAAAAAAGTTTTATAAAAATTGCAGGTGATTTGGCAACCATGTTGGAGAGCATTAAAACTGAACAAAATCTCTCTGAGAGAGAAGTGAAAGCATTAAAGAAAAGAATATATCGTCGCGTAGGATATGGTTTTCGTTATGTAAAGTTTATTGCATTTTTGCCAGGCATGATGTTTTTACCGATTTTCTATTGCCTATCTCCACTGCTTATTCCTCAGGTAAAGGGGAGGGTAAGCACACTGTATAAAAACATCCAAAAACTAAAATCTTCTTTTACATGAGTTATCGTCATAGTATTCTTGCGACGCTGTATCCATTTTATCGTTTTAAGAACCAAGTTCAAAAATCATGTGGTCTGATACAAACCCGTCGTTTGCGCATATTGCTTTATCACGATATTCCGCCGGATAATGTAAAACAATTTTCTCAACAACTACATTGGTTGTCTAAGAGGTGGTCTTTTATAAGTCCAAATCTGTTTGCAAAATTTCTCTCTGGGGAAACACAGCTCAAAGAAGACAGTTTGCTTTTAACTTTTGATGACGGATATTCATCCAATCTTGAAGCGAGTGTGAAAGTACTAAAACCGATGGGGATACAAGCACTATTTTTTGTAATACCCCAGTTTATAGAAACCGAAGATAAAGAAAGTTCACACTTGTTTATTCAGAATAATCTCTTTCCTGATATAAAAATCACCAGCATTCGAGACCATTCGAGGAGCATGACCTGGAAAGAACTGGAACAGCTGCTTGAATTAGGGCACTCAATTGGCTCTCATACATTCAGCCATGCCCGCTTATCGGAAATATCCGATGAAGAGGTGTTAAAAAAAGAAATTATTTCAAGTGGTAATAAAATCGAGAGCAATCTGGGAATGAAAGTTGATCACTTTGCATATACTTTCGGTAATTTGGAAAGTATATCTCCAACTGCCTTAAAGATCGCGAAGCAGCGTTATAAATATGTCTATTCGGGATTACGAGGAGACAATTGTGGTGTTTCGTCTTTTGCATTAAGACGTGATAGTGTTTCACCGGCAGACAGTTTAGGTTTGGTTGGCTCTTTTTTGGAAGGCGCTGTGGATTTTCTTTATGAAAAATCTTGTAGAGAATTGGATGCTTGGGTCTAGAAAATATATGTTTACATATGCCCCATTAATCAGAATTAGAGATCTTTGGACGGCTTTTACGAAAAGGCCGCAAATGTTGAAAGAGCTGTCTAAATATTGGTGTAGTTCTTCAAGCGATACGGCAGGTTGGTTGTCTCGTTCTTCATGGTCGTTGCTTTTGATTGCAATCTGGCGTCAGAAAATATTTTCGAATTCCAGGTCTTTGGAAATCTGGGTTCCTGACTATTTTTGTAATAGTTCCCTGTCTTTATTAAGGCTTTTTGATGTAAGTATTACCTTCTATCCAATTGATGAGTCGTTACAACCGGACTATTCAGCTTGTCGAAATATGGTCAAGAATCAGAATGCTCCGGATCTGTTTATTTTTGTTCACTACTTCGGATGTCCATCCCCGGCGGCAGCAGCACGAGATTTTTGCCAACACCATGGAGCATGGTTGGTTGAAGATGCAGCTCATGTTTTAAAACCACTATCAGGGATCGGGAAATATGGTGACTTTGTGCTTTACAGCCCTCATAAATGGTTAGCTGTTCCCGATGGCGCCGTTCTTGTTGTTAGGGCTAAGGGTCCAGGGGAATTAGGAGGTATCGAGAAATCTTTTTTCTTAGATAATCCTGAATTGTGGTTCGAACAGCTTAACACATTTGTTCGAGAGAAATCGAAATCGATAAGGATACAAAATGCCAGCTCATTGTTTTGGCTAGGTAAGCGACTTCTTCAACGTGTTGGTATTGGTGTAAGAATTAGTTCCCCTTATTCTACTGAAGAGCTATCTCAAGATGAGGTTTTTATAAAGCCGAAATTCAGTGATTTGTCCCATCGATTGTTGTCGATAAACGTAAATGATTTTCAACGTATAATTTCGTTGCGTCGTCAGAACCAGCTTCTGTGGGATGAGTGGTCGGCAAAAGATAATAAAGAACTTGGTCCTGGTAAAAGGCCCACAACGGATCAGGTCTGGCCACAATATCTAATACCTTTTCAATTAAAAGACGGTTCACAGGAAAAACTGGAATCTGTTTTCGAATCATTACAACGAAGAAAAATCCCGGTTACCATTTGGCCTGATCTTCCTCCTGAAGTCCAAAACGAAAAAGAAAGAACCGCTTGGAAGCTTCGACACAGCCTCATATATTTGCCAATACATCAAAGCATTTCCCAAAAAATGCTTAGTAACCTGGTTTCAAAAACAAAAACCGAAAAAACAAAACCAATTCATCTAAAGCTCTGTTGGAATGCTGCAACTCGTGATGATTGGCATTCTTGGTTAAAAATTATTGAACAGTCAAATGTGTTGCAATCCTGGGCTTATGGAGAGGCTAAGGTCAAGATTGAGAATTGGAACGTAAAACATGGAGTTTTTTATAACGAATCAAAGCCTGTTGCCATATTTCAGCTTTTAGAAAGACGTGTTAAAGGAGTTATAGGAGTCAAACGGATAAACAGGGGGCCTTTGTTTTTTCCGGATGTCACATTGGATGTTAAAAATGAGGTCTTAAACAAGATTTCCAATTTGTCTTCGTTATGGAGATTGGAAGTGCTTGTTTTGTCTCCGGAACTACCTTTGAATGGGTTATCATTGTGGTGGTTTCATACTATTGGCCTGCGCAGGATTGGCCACAATCAGTGGTCGTCAATATGGATTGATTTGCGTGATGATCTTGAATCGATAAGACAACAATTGAACAGTAAATGGCGCAATATGCTGGTTGCTGCTGAAAAGCAGGAACTGGATATTGAGATTGGATCAATAAATGGATCTTTCAATTGGATGCTGGATCGATATAAAGAAAGTATGCAAGAGAAAAGTTTTTCCGGAATTTCTACGGAAATGCTGTCTTATCTCCATGATATAGGAAATGATGATTGCTCGGTGATTATTATCAGGGCATTATGTAATAATGAGCCGATTGCGGGTGTTGCGGTAGCTACTCATGGTGTTGCTGCAACGTATCTTGTTGGATGGAACGGTGATCGCGGTCGCAGCATGAAGGCAAACCAATTGATGCTTTGGTGCGCAGTGAAACATCTAAAGAAAACAGGGTTTAAATGGTTTGACCTTGGTGGCGTTGATGCTGAAAGTACACCGGGTGTTACATTTTTTAAAAAGGGGATGGGTGGTGTACAATACGAATTAGTGGGAGATGGGTGGAAAGTATAATTCAATAAATGAAGAATCACGATAAATCATAGGATTAAATTTTTTCTCCACTCATAAATCACTTTAGTCACAACAATCAAAGTGGTTCCTTTTGGGGATTGCATTCCCTGTTTTCGGTACCTTTATACTTTGTACTCTGAGTTACTTAGTTTTTGCTTAATTGAATCAAAGAAATAAAATGGAAAAAAAAATATATATCTCCGGATGCGGCGGAATGCTTGGTGAGGCTTTTTATCAACAGTATAAAAAGAAATTTGAGCTTAAGTGCACTGATATAGATGTAAATGACAACTGGTTGACTTATTGCGATTTCAGAGATTTTGAAAGGTACCATTCGGATGTCTGTGGTTTTCAACCGGATTGTTTAATCCATCTTGGTGCGTACACGGATCTTGAGTTTTGTGAGTTGAACTCTGATGACACTTACTTAACAAATACAATATCAGTTGAAAACGCCTGTTATATAGCGAATGAATTAAAAATACCGCTGATTTATATAAGTACTGCAGGTATTTTTGATGGTGGAAAGGAAGAATATGATGATTGGGACAAGCCAAATCCGCTTTGTCACTATGCCAGGTCAAAGTACGAAGGAGAACGATTCGTTGTAGAGAACGTTCAGAATCATTTGGTATTGCGCGCCGGCTGGATGATGGGAGCAGGACCAAAAAAAGATAAAAAGTTTGTGCAGAAAATAATGAAGCAAATAAAAGAGGGGAAAAAGGAGCTTTTTATCGTTGACGATAAGCTTGGGACACCAACCTATACCCACGATTTTGCAAAAAACACAATGCTTCTACTGGAAAAGAAAATGTGGGGCGTTTACAACATGGTTTGTGATGGAGTTACCAGCAGATTAGAAGTTGCCCAAGAAATGATAAAGATACTTGGGATGCAAAATGAAATCAAAATTAATAAAGTATCTTCAGACTATTTTCAAAAGGAGTATTTTGTTAAACGTCCCCCATCTGAAAGGTTGATTTGCAAGAAGCTTGAACTAAGAGGGCTAAATAGAATGAGGAACTGGCGAACGGCTTTAAATGAATATTTAGAAAAATATTATAAAGGATATATTTAGTAATCCGTTCTATTTGTTGATTATTCAGTCTGATCTCCCGCATCTGTTGAAAAATACAAAATACTGTGGGAGCGAGGGAATATGAAATGCTTGAAACTTATGATTCTGTCACGATTCCAAGGTTTATTAAATAATGTTGATGATTAATCAATCAATTAGCTCTGTTGGAAATAAACTGCCGGTTAGAATAGCAATTATCAATTTAACCGGTGGGGGAATGAGTGGCGGATATAAAAAATACTTGATCAATGTTCTCCCTCGTATTGCTTCCAATCAACGTGTTGAAGCCGTGCTCTGTGTTTCTCCAGAATCTTTGCAGGTCAAATCCTGGTTCAAAGATCTATCCAATGTTACATTTGTAAGTTGTGATTCATTTCGGTTAATAAGATTCGAGTTGGATTCAGAAATTAAAAGGCACCTGGATGAGTTTTCACCGAGTGTAATTTTGGTACCGTTGGAACGTTTCTTCCGATATAAAGAGGTTCCCGTTGTAAATTTGATTCAAAACATGGAACCGATGATTGGAACAATGAATGATAATCCCTTAGGTGAAAATATAAGGCTGTGGATTCAATATTATTTGGCAAAAAAAGCGATAAAAAAAGCGAGTAGAATTATATCCCTTTCAAAATTTGTTTCCGACTTTCTTGTAACACGTTGGGGCATAAAGGATGAGAAAATCAAGCTAATCTATCATGGAATAGATGAAAGAAAGAATACTGTTTGTATGCTGCCTCACACATTTTCGAATAATTTCAGTGGTCCGTTCATTTTTACAGCCGGTTCAATTCGACCTGCTAGAGGTCTCAAAGATTTGTTGCTTGCTATCAAGCAGATAGTGTCGCTTAATGAGGATTCAATCAAATTGGTGATTGCGGGTGAACCTGAAGGCCGTATGCTTGAATACCGGCAAAAACTGATTAATTGGATAAAAAGCAATGATTTATCAACAAATGTCATTTGGGCCGGCAAATTAAATGAAAATGAAATGGCTTGGTGTTATAAAGAATGCAGTATGTTTGTAATGACAAGTCGTGTTGAATCTTTTGGAATGATCGGAGGTGAAGCAATGTCGCATGGTTGTATTTGTATTGCCGCAAATAATCCTTGTTTGCCTGAGTTGTTTGAAAATGCGGCAGTCTATTACCCTCCAAAAGACAGCAGAAAACTTGCAGAAGAGATACAAACTGTTCTTTCTTGGAACGACAACCAACGTAATCTAATGTCAAAAAAAGCAATAGAGCGCGCCGAATTATTTTCCTGGGATATGTGTGCCGAAAAGACTGTGATTGCATTGGAGGAAGCGAATAAAAACGACAAATGATTCTTAAAGGTTCTTTTTAATCATAGTGAATTATTAGTTTATCGTGTTAACAGTTTACTAGTGATAGTAGATTATTAAACTGGAGGAAGGAATGAAAATCTTGGTTACAGGTGGAGCGGGATTTATTGGTACCAATTTGTGTATTGAGTTAAGAAAAAGAAATCATGAAGTAATTGCTTGCGATCTTTATAATACTGAAAGAGATAATTATGTCAGATGCGATGTTTCGAAACATGGACAACTCTTAAGAGTGTTTGATGAACTCGGGCCTTTTGATTTCGTTTATCATTTGGCTGCAGAATATGGAAGATGGAACGGTGAGGCATATTATGAAAACCTATGGCAAACGAATGTGATTGGTACTAAACACATTCTTCGTCAACAGGAGAAACGAAAATTTAGGATGATATTCTTCTCATCTGCTGAAGTATACGGAGATTACTCTGGTGAAATGAAAGAATCCGTAATGGAGGACAACAAGATAAGTGATACCTATCAGATGAACGACTATGCCATAACAAAATGGTCTGGAGAGTTAATGTGTTTAAACTCGGCGGAAATGTTCGGGACTGAAACGGTTCGAATAAGACCTGTAAATTGCTATGGTCCCCATGAAGAGTACACTCCTTATCGGGGGTTTATACCTAAATTTATTTATCACGCGCTAAATGATATTCCTTACACGGTTTATAAAGGTCACAAGCGGATAATCGATTATGTTGAAGATACTTGCTGGACTGTTGCAAATATTATCGACAATTTTATTCCGGGAGAGGTTTATAATGTGGGAAGTAAGGCTGCTTGGGAGATGGATATTAAAGAATATTCTGATTTAGTATTGAAAGCTGTTGGGAAGGACGATTCACTGGTTACATATAAAGAGTCTGAACCGTTTACGACCAAGGTGAAGAAAATTGACTTTAGCAAAATAATCAAAGATCTTGGACATGATCCAAAAATTTCGCCGGAAGAAGGAATCAGCCGAACAGCAGAGTGGATGAAAAATTACTATCGAATGAAGTGATAAATTAGAAAAATAAATGAAAAAAAAGAAGATACTTTTCGTTTTCGGAACTCGCCCTGAAGCCATTAAGGTCTGTCCCCTTATCAAGTTATTCGAAGAGAAGCGAGACTTTTTCGAAACAAGAGTTTGTGTGACTGCGCAGCACCGTGAAATGCTTGATCAGGTGCTAAGCCTTTTCGAGGTTAAACCGCATTTTGATCTCAATTTAATGAAGCCCGGACAGGATTTGGGGGAAATTACAGGGAAAATTTTATGCAGGGTTCAAACAGTAATTCGTGAAATCAGACCTGATATCGTTTTTGTTCAAGGAGATACAACAACGGCATTTGCATCGTCACTGGCGTCTTATTATGAAAAGGTATCGGTCGGTCACATTGAGGCGGGATTAAGAACAGGAAATCCATACTCCCCTTGGCCCGAAGAAGTTAATCGATGCCTTATAGGACAAATAGCGCGAATTCACTATGCTCCAACAAAAAAGAGTCAACTCAATTTACTACGAGAAGGCAGGGATGAAAACACCGTTATAATTACCGGGAATACAGTCATTGATGCCCTTTTTTGGGTATTGGAAAGGATTAAAACCAACCGATCTCTTCGAAGCTCCGTAGAAGCAAGGCTAACAGACTCATTTTCCAGTTCATCCATTACTTTGGATTCGATTATCACTAAAAAACGCAATATTATTCTCATCACCGGGCACAGAAGGGAGAACTTTGGAGAAGGTTTTATGAATATCTGCGAAGCTCTAAAACGAATAGCTTTAGAAAACGAAGAAGTGGATCTTGTTTATCCGGTTCATTTAAATCCCAATGTTCAAAAACCGGTTTTCGAGCTTTTAGGGAAGATTAAAAATATTCATCTAATCGATCCTCTTGAATATGAATCTTTCATTTATCTAATGAGTTTATCTACTTTAATTCTGACTGATAGCGGAGGCGTTCAAGAGGAAGCTCCCAGTCTGGGAAAACCGGTATTGGTTATGAGGGATACGACTGAAAGACCGGAAGCGGTTGAGGCGGGAACCGTCAAATTGGTAGGTACCGATCCCGACACTATCTATTCTGAGGCTACAATCCTTCTTCGTGATCCCGATGCGTATAAAACAATGGCACAGGCTCATAACCCTTATGGAGACGGCACGGCTTGTCGTCAAATAGCAGATCATATTTATGGAGAATATTTTGGAAGCATATAACAAACGATTAAACCTGGTTAAAAACTATCTGGATAAGGTATCACTGGAGAAGGATCTTGAGGCCTATTATCATGGTCGTAATATATTGATAACAGGGGGGGCGGGAGCCATCGGGAGTAATTTGACAATTGCGCTATCCATTTTGGTTGGCGAAAAAGGAAAGGTGATTGTCCTTGATAATCTTTCATCCATTAAAACAAACAATCCCTGGAACGTACTACCTTTGTCCAATGTGATGTTTGTTGAAGGAGATGTAAGAAGTGATGTGGATTTAAAACGGGTGTTTAAGGAAGATATTTCTATTATTTTTCATCTGGCTGCTTTTTTTGCAAATCAAAATTCAGTTGATTATCCTGAAGTATCTGCTGATGTTGATGTGATAGGACAGGTGAAATTATTGGAGTACGCTAAGCTGAGCAATATTGATCGATTTGTCTATGCATCAAGTGGTTGTGCGATATATGGATCCTATCCTAAAATGCCGTTAACAGAAGACTTTATTTCAATGCATCTGACGACGCCTTATCAAATCAACAAAATGACCGGTGAAATGTATTGTAATTTCTATAACCATCATTATGACATGAAGACAGTCAATTGCCGCTTCTTTAACTCTTACGGTCCTGGAGAGGTTCCCGGGCAGTATCGTAATGTAATTCCTAATTTTATCTATTGGTCAATGAAAGGGCAATCACTTCCAATAACCGGGACAGGGGAAGAAACAAGGGATTTTACTTATGTTCTTGATTTGGTTCAAGGGCTTCTGAAATCGGGATATTACGAGAAAGCAGTGGGGGAGAATTTCAATCTTGCGGCTGGCAAAGAAATCAGTATAAAGAATATGGCCGAACTGGTCTTAAAAGTTACGAATAATGAAGTTCCTCTTAATTACAGAGAGAGGAGAAAATGGGATACAAAACCGCGACTTCTCGCTTCTATAGAAAAAGCACGGCAGCTGATAGGATATAATCCTATCATCGATTTTAGTGAAGGGTTTGATTCAAATGTCGAATGGTTTAAGGATAATTGGGAATTGATCGAATCATTGGCGGATTTCCCCCCTGGAATGAGCAGCGCCGTTCGCAATAGTTAGAAGTTATTAAATTCGTTTCTTTACAATATGAATCAAGCCATAAAAGATGTCTTGCAGTAAGAGTATACTTATAATAGCAGAACGTTTTTATCCCGAAGAATTTGGGATAAATGACCTCGCTCAAGCTTGGTCTGAAGAGGGGTTCAAAGTGGAAGTCCTATGCCAAACTCCCAGTTATCCGTTTGATAAGGTTTATGAAGGCTATAAAAACTCAGTTTACAGGAAGGATATATGGAAAGGAGTGACTATACACCGAATCTACTCTTTATTGGGTTATAAACGGAGTGTTATTAGAAAAGTTGCAAATTATCTTTTTTTTGCATTCTTTGCATCTTTTTTTGCGGTTTTCATTGGAAGAAGGAGTGATAATATCTTTATTTACCATGTCGGTCCATTAACTCAAGCAATTCCCGGGTTGTTGGTAAAAAAACTTTTTAAGAAAAAGCTGTTTGTATGGACTTTGGATGTGTGGCCTGACTCAGTTTACGCATATGGATTCAAAAAAACAGGTTTATCATCGTTTATTTTGGACAAGTTCGTGTCGACAATCTACCGAAATTGCACTTCGGTATTTGTGTCATGCAAAGGGTTTAAAAAGAAGATTTTAAAATACTCTCCCGAATCAAAAGTAATTTTCTCGCCTCAATGGGTTCCGACTGATATGAATTTTGAAAGTGCAATATCAAATCCTGCTATGAAGGAGGGAATCAATTTTACTTTCGCAGGCAATATCGGCACTGTCCAGAATCTGGAAAATGTAATTAAGGGATTTTCATTAGTAAAAAAGGGAATTCCGGGTAGTAAAAGCGCTTATCTAAATATCATCGGCGATGGCTCGAATTTAGATGCATTAAAGAACCTTGTCGATGAGCAGGGTATCAAAAACGTTTTCTTTTGGGGAAGAAGGCCATTAGCGGAAATGCCGACATGGTTTGAAGGAAGCGATGCTTTGATTATTTCTCTTATTGACCAACCTGTATTTTCTTTAACCGTGCCAGCTAAATTTCAAGCTTATCTGGCTGCAGGAAAACCAATTATCTGCCTTATGAAAGGAGAAGTTGCTGCGTTGGTTCAGGAAAACGATATCGGATTTATAGCCGATCCGAATGATATTGCCGGGATTAAACAAATCTTCGAAAAATTTTCTTCGATTTCCAAAGAAGATCGGGAAAGACTGAAAAGTAACATGTATAGATTGTTAAGTGATGAATACAATCGAGAGATTGTGATACGCCGTAAAACGGAAGAGATCTTCGGATAAACCCAATGCGACAGCATTTGCTTGTTGGACTGAAGGTTTTGCTAAATGCAATCAAGAGAAATTCCTAGGAGCCAAAATTGAAGCCGAAAATTGTTGTTGAGGAGTTAATCGATAATCGCAAGGATCTAATCAAACAGATTGTTGATGCATCAGAAAAAATTACTCTCAAGGAGGATTTGCAGAGCAATAAATCGATCTTTATTAAACCCAATTTGACATTCTCTGAATATAAAAAGGGAGTTACGACTCGAGTTGAATTCGTCGATGCCCTTGTTGAAGCAATACTTAGCATTAATTCAGAAACAAAAATTATTATTGGTGAAGGAGAAGGAGGATACAACAGCTTCTCCATGACCGAGACAATGCGGAAAATGGGTTTCTATGATATCGAGGCAAGGCATAAAAATGTCAAAGTATTAAACTTGTCGGAGCTTCCTTCTTGCGAAGTTGAACTTTTAGCCTTTGGAAAACCTTATCGCTTAAACCTACCGGAGATATTCTTTACTGATATCGATTTTTCAATAACTTGCCCTTTGCCGAAAGTACATTGTATGACCAAGATAACTTTGGCTTATAAAAACCAATGGGGCTGTTTGCCTGATATTATGAGATTAAAAAATCATTATGTGTTTGATGAGATTATTAGTCAAATCTGTGAAAAATTAAAATTCAAGTATGCCTTTCTTGATGGGAAGTACGGTTTGGATGATAATGGGCCAATGGTGGGTGAGCCCGTCAAACCTAATTGGTTTGTCGCGTCGAATTCTCTTGGAGCTTTCGATACTGTTGTTTCAGAAATGATGGGGGTTGATTGGAGAACAGTTGGTCATTTGAAATTAGCACATCAGCTTGGATATATTCCAGGGAAAAATGATGTTGAAATCATTGGAGATAATAAATCCATTGCACGGGAATTCAAACTGAAAAGGAATTTCTGGAACTATCCTGCTTTGGCTGCTTTTCGTTCGAAAAAGCTTACGCACCTATTCTACTTATCACGCTGGTCAAAACTCTTGCATGATATTATGTACACATTCCGTGAAAGACCACTGTAATATAGTCCATATTTGCTAATTTTTATAACAAACATTCTGATGGATCGACAAGCTGTCAACAGCCAGGTCTGTATAACAGGGGCAAATGGTTTCATAGGGAAATCCTTGGATCGATATCTTCGCCAACACGGCATTACCACATTCCATTGGAATCGGAGTAATCCTTTGGATTTGAATGGCTGCAAAATGATTGTACATCTTGCGGCAAGAGTCCATCAGATGAATGATTCAGCAGTAAATCCGGAAAGCGAGTATAGAAGAGGAAATCGTGATCTTACTGTTAACCTGGCAAAACAAGCTTTGGAACAAGAAGTTGAAAAGTTTATTTTTATTAGTTCTGTCAAGGTTATAGGAGAATCACCCGGGAAGTACGATATAAATGTTTCGTGCAATCCTGCAGATCTCTATGGTATCAGCAAGAAAGAAGCAGAAGATGAGTTGTGTGAACTGTTTGCGGGGGTCAATAATTCAAAATGCATCGTTATAAGGCTTCCTATGGTTTATGGACCGGGCAATAAGGGGAATATGTTGTCTTTGTTAAAAGCAGCTTCTAAGCACTGTATCTTACCTCTGGGCTCAGCAAATGCGAAAAGGAGCATGATTAATGTTGATAATGTGTGCGATGCGATTCTAAAAATATTGAATGATAATGGATCAAGCCGATCAAGTTATACAACATATTTTTTAAGCGATAATAGAGATCTATCCTCAAGAGAGCTCTATTCGTTGATTTATAAGAATATGCATAATGGTTCAGGTGTTTTCCCTTTTCCCGAGCCATTTTTCAGATTTCTGGGAGCAGCTGGTAGTATCATGGAAAAGGTTTTTCAGAAGAAATTTCCATTGAACAAAGATGTTGTTTCTCGACTATTTGACGAGTATCGTTTTTCATCTTCTGAGTTTTGTAAAGACTATACGTGGAATCCAGTTATTACACCGGAGGAAGGAATAAAAAAAACAGTTGAATGGTATTCGCAAATCAATTAATCGGGGACGGAGGGGTACAATAAAGTAAATGCTATGATTGGATTAAACACGAAATGTTATATAAATTTAGTGCATTGTCTTTTTGCATTGCCTTTGTAGGTGCTTGGCTGATTGCACGGTATGGAAGCTACGCAGGGCTGATTGATAAACCGAGCAATCGAAGTTCGCATAATACTAATATCCCAAAAGGCGGTGGGGTTGGGATATTAGTGGTTTTTGTATTCCTTTGCTTAATTCTTGATATAATGCTGTTTTTTTGGTTACCTGTTTTTCTCTTATCTTTTATCAGCTTTCTGGGAGATAGATTTGAATTATCTGCCAAGTTCCGTTTAATAATTCAGTTTATTACCGCTGGAATCGTATTATACAGCGCAAATGATATTTCTTGGATAGTTGTGAGTATTGAAGGTGTAGATAGCAATTTTATTAATATTACAGGGTATTTTGTAATATTGGTTTTTATTGTTGGAACAACCAATTTTTATAACTTCATGGATGGCATTAATGGTATTGCCGGAATAACAGGAATAATCGCATTCACTTGCCTTGGATATGTGTCATTGACAAAAGACATGCTTGAAATCACAATTTTGCTGTTTGGTATCTCTTCTGCGTGTTTGGGATTTCTCTTTTGGAATCTGCCAAAAGCAAAAGTTTTCATGGGAGATGTAAGTAGCATTTTGCTTGGATTTGTTTTTGCCATTTGTGTGGTACTATTATCAAATTCTTTAACTGAGTTTATTTGTTATGCCGGATTTATTTTGCCATTTTACGCAGATGAACTTTTAACGATGATTGAACGAATAAAGCATAAATACCCATTATCTCAGGCGCATCGCAGACATCTTTATCAAGTCTTGGTTAACGAAGGAGGATTTGACCATTGGATAGTTTCTCTGGGTTACGGTATTATTCAATTAGCGATTTGTGTACTATTAATGTCGATTGAAGCAAAAGGTCATTGCTTTCTAATTATGATTATCATTGCAATCTTTGGATTGTTTGCTTCAGTAAACTTCTGTATTAAGAAAAAGCTGACTAATCAGCAGATTTAATGAATATAGTTAACGATCTTATCAATCGATTTTATTTAAAGCTTAACAGAAATTCAAAAAGATGGATATTTCGATCCATTGATCTCCTGTCTTTTGCGGCTTCAATATGTTTAGCATTTATTTTGCGGTTCGATTTTTTTGAAGCGCTAAACTGGATGCCTAGGTATTCATATCAGATCTGTTTATTGTTTCCAGTTAAATTCGTGTTTTTCTGGATAGTTGGCATATATCGACCGGTACTTCGCTATACAGGGCTTGAATTTTTAGGGACGGCTTTTGTTGCATCTGTTGGGAGTGTGGGCATATTAGCTTTATCTGGTATTTTACTAGTAATAACTCCACTGCCTCGATCCATTCTCATTTTGGATGCACTACTCACATTAATACTGGTAGTTGGTATTCGTCTGGTTATTCGTTGGCTGGTTTATAAGGCGGTTGTGCAGGCGGAAGGTGAATCTGATCGGGAGAATATTATTGTGTATGGAGCAGGGGAAGCAGGAAGTCAACTAGTGCAATCCTTGTCCGGTGAGAATAGCTACAAGGTTGTAGGTTTTGTGGATGATAATTCGCAATTGCATAATCAAAGCATTCACGGCATAAAAATACATTCACCTAAAAAACTTCCCGATTTGATCAAGAAGCACAATGTGGACAGCATCCTACTAGCTATTATCTCTGCTGGTAAACAACGGAATAGAGAAGTTGTGGAGAGTATTCAACACTTAGGCACAAAAATTAAAACCATTCCAGGTGTCGGAGAAATAATTTCAGGCAAGGTATCCATTAATGCGATTAGAAAAATTGATATAATTGATTTGCTGGGACGAGAGGAAATAGAACCTGATCCGGTGCTTTTGCAGAAAAACATAAAAGGGAAAATCGTACTAGTAACTGGTGCTGGAGGATCAATCGGTTCTGAACTCTGCCGTCAAATCATACAGCAAAATCCTGAGAAGTTAATCCTGTTTGAATTGAATGAATTTGCTCTTTATAACATCGATATCGAGTTAACGGAAGAGTACTCCGGGATTGATATCATTCCTTGTTTGGGATCGGTGCTGAATCAGGAGCATTTTGAAAAGATACTTTCAGAGTATCAGGTTGAGACTATATATCATGCAGCTGCCTATAAACATGTTCCTCTAATTGAATCAAATATAACTGAAGGGATTTTTAATAATGTGAAAGGAACCTTGTCCTGTGTGGACGCGGCAGTTAGGTGCAGCGTGGAAACCTTTGTTCTGATTTCAACAGATAAAGCGGTACGTCCAACCAATGTAATGGGTACCACCAAAAGAATTGCTGAAATGATATTACAGGCTCATTCAAACAGGGATGGTATAAAAACACGGTTTGTGATGGTACGTTTCGGAAATGTGCTGGACAGTGCCGGTTCTGTTGTTCCCCGTTTTCGAAAACAGTTGGCGGAAGGTAAAAACCTTACGATTACCCACAAAGAGATAAAACGATATTTTATGTCGATTCCGGAGGCGTCTCGTCTTGTGATTCAAGCGGGGGCATTGGGAAAGGGGGGGGATGTTTTTATATTAGACATGGGTGAATCTGTTAAAATTTACGATTTAGCTCTGCAAATGATTGAATTGAGTGGAATGAAACTGGGAAAAGATATCGATATAGAGTTTACAGGTCTGCGCCCTGGTGAAAAACTGTATGAGGAACTTTTAATTCATAAAGAAAACAGCACGCCAACCCTCCATCCAAAAATTTTTAGCGCAAAAGAGTATTTTATTCCCTGGGAAGATCTTTCCCAAAAAATTGAAAAATTACTTGAAAAAGCAAAAAGGTCAAATAAAGATGAAGTATTACAAGAACTAAGAATCATCGTGCCGGAGTTCAACCATAACGGGCATTTGAATTGAGATAATTAGGTGTATTTGTTCTCAAACTTGAGAGTTTAGGGCTCTTTGTCATACCGGACTTGATCCGGTATCCAGCGCTTTGAAACAATTATGGATTCAGTGTCAAGCACGGAATGACAACATGTCAGCCTTTAATGGCCTTTAATTTCAATAAATTAAACAAGAACTAAAAACTGTTCAGTTCTCAAATGTAAAGGGTAATAAGTAAGGTAATATAAAGGAAAACCAAAAGGAGATACTATAGAGATATTGAAGGCTATAGCCTAATATTTGGATTGATATGAATAAGGAAAAAAAGCATAGCATTAGAATTCTTTTACTTTTTCTCTTTTGAGATGCAAAATTTTGAGCGTATTGGCAGACAGAAAGTGAAACCAAAGCGCACAATGATACAAGGCCAACAAATCCGGTTGTTGATAATGCGGATAGATAACTGGTATGAATATGAAGTTCTGTTGCAGTCACCATATTGGATGATTTGTACATGTTAATAATTGCTGGGTTGAAATCATTCGCAAATCCCACTCCAAAAATTGGGTGTTCCAGAAAAATGTTTTTTGCCAGCAGCATTAAATCCAATCGAGCCAATATGGTGTATTCACTTTTGTATGTGTTTAATAAATCTGCAAAGCCCCAAAGATTGCCTTTATAAAACCAAAAAAAACCAACCATAAAGCCGAAGATCGAAAACCAGACCAACCACATCAGTACGAAGAGGCTTTTCCCTGATATTTGTTTAATAAAAATAGTGCTTAATCCAATAACAAATATCGACATTCCTCCCAGTAAACCTATTATGGCACCGGCACACTGAGATTTTATGATCGCATAAATGAAAAGCAGGGCGATTGGAGAAACAAGGAAATATCTTTTCTTGTAAAATCCGAGCCCAATGGAGATAAAAAACCCAATAATATAGATTCCTGATGAATGGTCTGGATCATCTAAGATTCCAAAAGGTCTGGGGATAGGGTTAGAGTTTCTAAAATGCCCCATTTGATATGACCAATTGAAATGGACTTGAAGCAGCAGGTATCCGAGTGCCACCAGACAAAAAAAATAAATGAAAAAAAACAGAAGTTTCTTACCTTTTGAATCCAGTAAAATTGCAGAAAAATAGAGTGTGAAAAAACTTATAATAGAGAGTCCCATCTTTTTGTATAGACCCCAATCATGAGGGTGGGAAAGGTATCCAACGGGTAGCAGGAAGGTAATTACGACAATGGATAACAAAATAACTCTCGGATCGGAAAGAATCTTTCTACCAAAATGTTTTAGACAATATCCCAATATTATAAATAGAAACAAAGGGAAAAAGATCTTTGTTGCAGTGTAGGGCTTGTATGTAAATAGGACGATATTGAATTTAATCCAGAATGCTATAATGACTGCTACCGTAAATAATGGTCTGTTACCGATAATATCAGTAATCTTTTTTGCTATAGTTTTCATTTTTTTTATAAGGAAATGGGGCTATTGAAGCAGCTAGCAGGTATACTCATGGTGGACTTGGAGTAACCCCGTAATAAGCGTAAAATGTTTCAGATGCATGGTGGTTTAATCCGTTATGTCTTTTGGACATATTGAAATTAGATGGGGTCTCATGTCAATCGATTTTGACATGAGACCCCATTTTCGCTTTTTTTCCTTTATCCAATCTGGTTTTTTCTTGTATATCTTGGAATCGGGAACAAGTGGAGTCTTTTGACTTGGAATAATGATCACCGCCTTGGTTTATCCAAATAGTATGGAACAAAATAAAGTAAAAGTCTTATTTATAAGCCATGTGGGGCATTTGGGAGGAGCGGAAACAGTTTTTCTGAGATTTTTAGCTAAGGTTAAATCGTTTACTCCCTTTGTCCTTCTTCCAAATGGGGATCTATTGGAAGGACTTGAACAATATGGGATTAGTGTATACCGGTCGAGGTATCTTTCAAAACTGAATAAGGAGCAAAACCGTTTTTGGGTGATACGGTTTTGTTTTCAGTTTATTGCGTCTCTGTTTGAGATTTTTAAAGAAATAATACAACTAAAACCTGACATTGTTCAAAGCAACAATGTATATACAACAGTGTATTGTATCATCCCTTGTTTATTGTCCCGGACTCCTCTTATCTGGCATATGCATGATTTTGTCAGTGGTGGAAAAGAATTGAGGAGATTGATTCAAGTTATTTCTCTGTTTGCAAAAAAAACGATTGCCGTTAGCAATGCTGTTAAAAAAGACCTGACTGAAGCGGGCGTACCCAATGATCGTATTGTAACAATCTATAATTCCATTTCTACTGATGATCTAAAAAAAGAGAGTAGTAGTCTGCACTCCTCAATTCAAGGTTTTAAAACCAAATTTGATATACTGGCTGGGATTGCCGGTACCTTAGAGGAAAGGAAAGGAATCCTGGAGTGTATTCAAGCGTTATCACTAGTTAACAAGGCAGGAAATAAAAGAATCGGATTGATTATCATTGGTGAAGCATCAGATCCCTCACAAAAGAGGTATGAGGCAAATCTGAAAAAAGAGATAGAGAAACACGGTCTAAAAGAACAAGTTCTATTTTTAGGGCGAATCAAGGAGATCAGAACGTTTTTTCAGACTATTGATGTTTTTATTCATTACCCGAAAAACCCTGATCCTTTGCCCACGGTGATTCTTGAAGCGATTGCCTTAAACTGTCCGGTTGTTGTTTCTGATAATGGTGGCAATCCTGAGATCATTCAAAATGGTCGATGGGGCAAACCGGTAAAAGCAAATGATCCTGAGGAACTTGCGGCCACTCTTTTAAATCATACATTCTCACCCTTGGATTCGGAAGAAAGGGGAGAGTTTTTGAGGTTCTTTTCTCATCAGCAAAAGGAGCTTTTGCACTTTAAATTATATAGTGATGTGGTTCTTAAATTATCAAACGAAAAATACTCTTGAAAATTCCTCTGGGTGTCAATAAGAAGATCAAATCATTGAGGGACAAAGGTTTCTTTTATCTGCTCTCTGCAATGCTTTTGGGGCAGGGGATCTCTTTTACTCAAAGAATCCTTCTGGGACGATGGTTGACGCGCGAAGATTTCGGGCGCTATTCACTGATTGTAGAAAGCAATATCTTTTTCACAACTTTGATCACCCTGGCATTGCCTATGGCAATGATTAGGTTTGGATTAAAAGAGAAACGGCTGGACTTCTTTTTTGCTGGAGCAGTTCGGATTTTTTTGTTCTATTCGATTCTCTTGATTACGATCTACTTTGCATTGAGACAGGAGTTTCAGTTCTTCAACGACCAAACGACACAGAATTTAGTTGATCTGGCAGTGCTATGTTCACCGTTTCTGGCCATTTTTAACTATACTGTTGCTTATTTGTCTGCGCAGAAAAGAATTGCGGAAAGAGCCGTCATTACGCTATTACAACGAGTTACTTCTTTTCTCTTTATTGTTGGCGGATGCTGGTTGGCTTTCTTCAGCGGGGCTGTCACAGGGTTTTATTCTTCCTTGGTCGCATTTGGGCTGGTTTTAGGAATCAGATACCGAAAGATGATAATCAGGCGAATTTCAGGTTTCCCTTATGGAAAACTAATCGAGTTTTCATTTTGGAGTAGTTTAAGCATCGTTAGCATCAATCTGTCATTTTTCATTATCCTGAATTTCAGCGAACGAATTCTGGATGATTTGTCTTTGATTTCGCAACTTTCAATTGCATTCACTTTTACCATCATCGCTAAAATATTCTTTGCCTCTGTCAATGACCTCCTGTTTCCCTACTTTATGGAGAAAGAGACACGGTCAGATTTGCTCCAACTAGTGATTAAAGTATTAATTCTGTTTTTAATATTGTCAGCAGTTATCCTATTAATATCATACGGCATTATCCCATTTGTCATCTCTTTTTTGTTGGGCGAAAAGTATCTTGCCGCCATACCAATATTTAAATTAGCAGTTGTAGGAGAAATTTTGGTGGGATTTTCGTTGATGTTTGAGATAATACTGGAGGTTTTTGGAGCGGTTAAGTTTAAGGCAGTAGCAATGGGGCTTAACTTGTTAGTTTTGCTATTGATTTTGAGGCCTCTCATTGTCAATTATGGAGTGTATGGGGCCATATATTCTTTTTTAATATTTGCTTTGTTACGTGCAATATTGAATCTGATAGGTTCATCGTATTGTCTGTTCAGTTTCTCAAAATTTCACTCTTATTGACAGTAATTGCATTTTGACGTCTGTAATGCGGTTGTTAATCAGGTTGACTATTCTTGTTGTCGAAACAAGAATGTTCTTTCTAATCATCAATATCCATTAATAGACTGATTTGCCAAGAAGGTATAATCAGTTAGGCATGCCGGAAACATCAGAATATAAATGGCTTATCAAGGATACAAATGTCACAACGATATATCGTAACTGGAGGAGCTGGATTCATTGGCTCCAATTTTATCCATTACCTCCTGAACAAAGATACCAATGTTCAGATTCTTAACCTGGACAAACTCACTTATGCCGGGAATCTTGATTCTTTAAGATCCGTGGCGAATCATGTTCGGTATTCTTTTAGGCAAGGGGATATTTGCGATGTTGGTTTTATCAAAGATCTATTGGCTAACTTCAAGCCTTCAGCCATTGTCCACTTTGCCGCTGAATCCCATGTCGATCGCTCCATTGATGGTCCGGACGAGTTTATTAATACAAATATATTTGGGACATACAATCTGCTGAAACAATCGCGGGATTACTGGGGTGATCTGTCTGCTCCTGAAAAGCAGGATTTTCGGTTTTTACATGTGTCAACCGATGAGGTGTTTGGTAGCCTGGGAAAAACCGGGTCTTTTACAGAGGAAACGCCTTATGCTCCCAATTCACCCTATTCCGCTTCAAAAGCTTCTTCGGATCATCTGGTGAGAGCTTGGTTCCACACCTATGGCTTTCCCGTACTAACGACTAATTGCTCTAATAATTACGGCCCCTACCAATTCCCGGAAAAACTGATACCGGTTATTATCTTTTCTGCACTAGAGGGCAACCCGATTCCGGTTTATGGTGATGGCAGCAATATCAGGGACTGGTTATATGTAAAGGACCATTGTAAAGCAATACACAGGGTAATTCAAAAGGGTAGACCGGGAGAGACCTACAACATTGGCGGTAACAACGAAAAAACAAACCTTGAGGTGGTCACCACCATCTGTGAACTGCTGGACGAAATCAGACCTAAAGCCGAAGGTTCCTACAAAAGTCAAATTACGTATGTGACTGATCGCCCCGGGCACGACAAGCGATATGCCATTGATTCCGGTAAAATTCAACAAGAACTGGGATGGAAGCCTGAGGAATCCTTTGAGAGTGGAATCCGAAAAACAGTTCAGTGGTATTTGGATAACACCAAATGGGTGAATAATATTCTCAGCGGCGGTTATCGATTAGAACGAGTCGGGCTCAAAAAACGGTAAATCCTGATTCAAATCTTTCAGCAGTGGCAGATCCTGATCCTTTTGGGACAAAACCGGGTTTTCGACCTTCCAGTCGATTGCCAGTTGTGGATCGTTCCACAGAATCCCTTTTTCATCTTCCGGATGGTAATAGTCAGTAACCTTGTAGCAGAATTCAGCGACATCGGATAACACGCTGAATCCATGTGCAAATCCTTTGGGCACCCAAACTTGTTTCTTATTGTCGGATGATATGATTATTGAAATCCACTTTCCGAAAGTTGGAGATCCCTTTCGAATGTCAACGACCACATCCAGTACCTCACCTTGAATTGCCCTGATCAGCTTGCCTTGGGGAAAATTCTTCTGATAATGGAGTCCGCGTAATACGCCTTTGGTTGATTTTGAATGATTATCCTGAACAAATTCATCCGTGATTCCCGCATGCAAAAATTCCCTTCTATTATATGATTCTAGGAAAAAACCTCTGTCGTCTTCGAATACATTGGGTTTAACAATCAATACGCCTGGAATTATTGTCTCTTCAATCTTCATTTCAGTCCTTTGCCAATCTTGATAAATACAGTCCGTATTCCGTTTTTTTATATTCTTTTGCTGCCAGTTGCAGTTGCTTTTTGTCGATCCAGGATTGTTTGTAAGCAATCTCTTCGGGGCATCCGATCTGGAGACCTTGTCTCTCAATAATAGTACGAATAAAATTTGATGCCTGGATCATGGTGGTATGCGTTCCGGTATCCAGCCAGGCTATTCCTCTTCCCAGCGTTTCAACTTTGAGTTTTCCCCTCTTTAAATATTCCTTGTTCAGATCTGTGATTTCAAGTTCTCCCCTGGGTGAAGGTTTGAGACTTTTGGCGATTGCTGGAGCTTCGCTGTCATAATAGTATATCCCGGGTATGGCATAATTTGATTTCGGAACTTTGGGTTTTTCTTCAAGGCTGATTGCTTTACCATTTTCGTCAAATTCGATGACGCCGTAGGCTTGGGGGCTCTTTACGTAGTAGCCAAAGATTAATCCACCGTCTGTTATTTCAGTACCCTTCCTGAGCTTTGCGGGTAAACCGTGACCGTAAAAAATATTATCACCCAGAATCAGACAGGATGGTGATCCGTCCAGGAACTTCTCTGCAATAATCAAAGCCTGCGCCAAACCTTCCGGTTTTGGTTGCTCAGCATAGCAAAGGTTCAAACCCCATTGGCTGCCATCCCCTAATAGCAGTTTGAATAGTGGTAAATCATGGGGGGTTGAGATGATCAATATCTCCCTGATTCCCGCCAACATAAGCGAAGAGAGGGGGTAATAGATCATTGGCTTGTCATAAATTGGCATTAACTGTTTGCTGACAACTTTTGTTATCGGGTAAAGCCTTGTTCCCGACCCACCAGCTAGTATTATTCCTTTCAAGAGACGACCTTTATAAGAAGTGTATTAATGAGATCCCCGTCTTCTAGCAATGCCATTAACTTAAGGTCTTGCACCTTCATTGAACTACAAAAAATGCAGAAAATAAATGGTAGGGCGGGGTTACATCCCCGCCAGAGCGAAACCAAAGGCGGCCATGTAAGGCCGCCCTACCGTTATTCCCTGTAATAAATTAAAAGTTCTCGTAGTCTGGTTATGAGGTTGAATTAAATCTATAATTCCTTAAGTTAATGACATTGCGCCTTCGCGGGAAAACGAGTATTACACAATTACTATTCTGAATAAATACAATTAATGTATTAAAAATATGGATGTTTTCTAAACAAGTCATAAAAGTATTCCAAGTCTTGCTAGAAAAAACAATGAGTCAAACAACTTTTATTGTTTATACGTCAGACAGCAACTATTTTTCCTTGGAGTGCTTGAATACTTTCATTGTTTTAAGCTACTCTGGATCTTTAATCTGTATGGGAAGGAAAGACAAACAGTGACTATCAATCAGCAGTTTTTTTATTAAGGATATTAATGGATTGCCAGAAGATTCTCATTATCGGCTCAGAAGGGCAGTTGGGACAAGAGTTCGTAAATTACCTGGATGAAAAACAGGTCCAATATTTTGCACCCAAAGAGAAGGATTGCAACATCACAGATGTTGAGCAGTTAACGGATCTGTTTACAAAATATCAACCAAAATTTGTGATAAACTGTGCTGCCTATAATGCGGTGGAAGCGGCAGAGGAAAATCATGAGATTGCTTATCTAATTAACAGCCGGGCGGTCGAGACTATAGCCGGATTATGTAATCAATATGGCTGCAAACTTGTGCATTATAGCTCCGACTATGTTTTTGATGGAACCAAACAGGATCTCTATAATGAAGATGATCCGACTTCTCCTCTCAATATATATGGAAAGAGTAAACTGGAAGGCGAAGAGATAGCTTTGTGTAGTAATCCGGAGTTCCTGGTTTTTAGACTCAGTTGGGTAATTGGCAGGGGGCAACAGAATTTTTTGCACAAACTGGGGGAGTGGGCGAAAACCAAGCGGGTATTAACAATAAGTGCGGATGAAGTCTCAATTCCTACCTTTACAGATGATATTGTAAAACTCACCCTGGAGAGTCTGGAAAAAGACCTAAAAGGGTTATATCACATGACCAGCAGTCAGTATGCATCCAGATATGAATTAGCCAGATTTTATATTGACTATTTTAACTTGGATAACATTGTTATTCCCGTACCCATGAGCAATTTTAAAACGAAGGCATTGCGCCCCGTATTTTCTCCAATGTCCAATCTGAAGTTAGAGAGCGCATTAAATATTAAAATTCCTGATTGGAAAGATAGTTTTTGCAGGTTTTTTGGTTAGCCCGACTCACTTCTTTTCTACCTCCGCCTTCTCGATTTTTGCCCAGGAATCTCGCAGGGTTACGGTGCGGTTGAAGACCAGGGTTCCCTCTTTGGAATCCACAGAATCGACATTAAAGTAGCCCAGGCGTTCAAACTGGAACTGGTCTTCCGGTTTGGCTGCTTTTAAGCCCGGTTCTAGGAGGGCTTTTTTGATGGTCTCGATGGAGTCGGGATTTAAGAAGGTTTTAAAATCCTCCTCTTCGGCGTCCGGTCTTGCCTTGGTGAAAAGCCGGTCGTAGAGCCTCACTTCCGCTTCAACTGCATTTACTTCCGAAACCCAGTGAATCACTCCCTTCACCTTCTTTGTGCTGGTTCCGGTTCCGCTTTTGGTGTCCGGATCGTAAGTGCAGCGGAGCTCCACAATCTCCCCTGATTTCCCATCCTTAATCACTTCATTACATTTTATAATATAGGCATACCGCAGTCTTACCTCTTTATCCGGTGCCAGGCGGAAAAACTTCTTGGGCGGATCTACCAAAAAATCGTCTTTTTCGATGTAGATAACCTTGGAAAAAGGCAGCTTCCGGTTTCCCATTTCCGGTTTTTGCGGATGCACAGGTGCTTCCAATTCCTCAACCAGATCTTCCGGATAGTTATCGATAACCACCTTCAGCGGGTTTAAGACAGCCATGGCCCTCGGGGCTTTGCTATCCAAATCCTCCCTTACACAATTCTCCAGCAGACTCATCTCGATATAATTTTCCTTTTTTGTAATTCCAACCCGTTCTGCAAAATCACGTAAGCTTTCCGGAGTATATCCTCTGCGGCGCATCCCCATCAGGGTTGGCATCCTGGGGTCATCCCAACCGCTGACCAGTCCCTTGTCAACCAGTTGGTTCAGTTTACGCTTGCTGGTGACGGTATAGTTCAATGAAAGCCTGGAAAACTCAATCTGCTGGGGATGACAGGGGGTATCCAGTTGGTCCAGAACCCAGTCATACAGTGGACGATGATCCTCAAACTCCAAAGTACAGAGGGAGTGAGTAATCCCTTCCTGAGCGTCGGAAAGACAATGGGTGTAGTCGTACAGAGGGTAGATGTTCCATTTATCCCCTGATCTCAGATGGGGGACTTTTAAGATCCGGTAGATCACCGGGTCTCTCAGGTTGATATTGGGGGATGCCATATCGATTTTTGCCCGGAGTACATGCTCTCCTTCCTTGAACTCCCCGGCCTGCATTTTCTCAAATAGTTCCAGATTTTCCTCAACCGAGCGGTCCCGGTACGGACTGTTCTTTCCCGGTTCCTTGAGGGTTCCCCTGTATTCCCGCATCTTATCGGCAGGCAGGCTGCAGACATACGCCTTGCCTTTTTTAATCAGTTCAATGGCGTATTCATACAAACGGTCAAAATAATCGGACGCATGGGTTAGTCTGTCCTCCCAATCAAAGCCAAGCCAGCGGACAGAAGAGAGAATCGAGTCCATATATTCTTCGCTTTCCTTGCCGGGATTGGTATCATCAAACCGCATGTAACATTTTCCATTGTATTCCTCCGCCATGCCAAAGTTCAGGCAGATCGATTTTGCATGTCCGATATGGAGGTAGCCATTGGGTTCCGGTGGAAAACGAGTGATCACTTTGCCTTCGTTCTTATTATTTCTGATATCCTCTTCAATAATCTGGCGGATAAAATGCTTCGGTTTTTCGGTGTTTGTCATAGTTTCTTTGGGTGATGTTAGTAGTGATAAGTTGTTGCAATAAAAAGAATAGAAGAGTTTTATAACCCTTGTAAAGAGCTAGATAAATCTAGCCATTGAGGGTTGGTTTTCTCAATCAACTCAATTTTCCAATCCCTTTTCCAGTTTTTTAATTGTTTTTCTCTTCTTATTGCTGAGTGTATATCCGAGGTTGATTCATAATAAATTAATTTGTGGACACTATATTTTTTGGTAAATCCGTCTACTATGTTGGTTTTATGTTCAAAAACACGCTTTTGAATATTGCTCGTCACTCCGATATATAGTGTTCCATTCTTTTTACTAGCCATGATATAGACAAAATATCTTTTCATGACAGGCCTATTGTATTATTGACGATTTGGAATTTTAAACAGTTGTTTTTAGATTACGCAGACTGTTTTGCATATTTTAAAAATCTTGGTTTCCCTGCTGTCATTCCGGCCTTGAGCCGGAATCTATGTTAATTACATTCAAATGGTAGTCTGGATCCCGGATCAAGTCCGGGATGACAAGTGTCAAGTCCGGGATGACAAGTGTGACTTGACGTCTGTTTATATTGGAAAAGTCTTCGATTTTTCTATTGTGACACAGCCTGTCTCTGCTGTCATTCCGGCCTTGAGCCGGAATCCATATTAATTACGCTCAAATGGTAGTCTGGATCCCGGATCAAGTCCGGGATGACAAGTGTCAAGTCCGGGATGACAAGTGTGACTTGACGTCTGTTTATATTGGAAAAATCTTCAATTTTTCTATTGTGACACAGCCTGTAGATGCTGTCATTCCGGCCTTGAGCCGGAATCTATGTTAATTACATTCAAATGGTAGTCTAGATCCCGGATCAAGTCCGGGATGACATATGACTCAATTTTATGGATAACTCAAGCATTTTTGAATTGCCATATAATCTGCAAGACCGTTATAAGAACGGTTAAACCGGGTTTGAGACTATATTGATGCTTTAACCCAACACCCGTCTCACCATCTGCAGGCACTTCTCCTTGCCGAAGATATCCACTACCGAGGACAGGTCAGGGCCGTGTTCCATTAGCGTAATGGCGATTCTCATGGGAATCCAGAGGTTTTTTCCCTTGACGCCGGTTTCTTTTTGCACGGCTTTCATGACCTGGCCGAAGTTTTCGGATGAGAGTTCATCAAGTTCCCCAACTTTTTCGATAAAGCATTTATAAACCTGCTGGGATGGTTCCTCCTTTACTTTGGCTAATAAGTCTTCATCTTCAATGGTTGGATTATCGTTAAAAAACAGATCCAACTTACTATTAATATCCGGCAGGGTTGTTATATAGTCCCGGACAACCTGGATAATCCTGGTTAACCGATCCGGTTCGATGTCCAGGGCTTGTTGCGGCAGATAAGGTTGCACCAGCTTAGCCAGTTCTTCGATGGGAATCTGTTTGATATACTGCTGGTTCATCCATTTCAGTTTTTCGATATCAAACACGGCTCCTGCTTTTCCCACCCGATCCAACGAGAACTTCTCCTTTAATTCGTCCAATGAAAAAATCTCCTGGTCATCCGAGGTATTCCAACCTAAAAGTGCGACAAAATTGATTAACGCCTCCGGTAAAAACCCTTTGTTACGATAGTCTTCGGTGGCCACATCTCCCTGTCGTTTACTAAGCTTGCTTCTATCGGCGTTCAGCAATAATGGCAGATGAGCGAATCGGGGAATCTCCCAGCCAAAATAGTGATATAATTGCACATGTTTCGGTGTTGAAGGCAACCACTCTTCTCCCCTGATGACATGGGTAATTTTCATTAAATGATCATCCACAACATTTGCCAGATGATAGGTGGGATATCCGTCCGATTTCATTAGAACCTGGTCGTCAATCTGGCTGGTCTTAAACGCCACGTCACCGCGAACCTCGTCCTTAACCACGATCTCTTCAAGGGAATGGTCGATCTTCATACGGATAACGGAGGGAATTCCCGCTTCCAGTTTCTGCTTGACAACCTCACGCGAGAGATGCCGGCAGCGTCCATCATATCGGGCGTCCTGCTTGTTTGCCATCTGCTCTTCCCGCATTCTGGTCAGATCCTCCTCGGTGCAGAAGCAGTGGTAGGCGTCGTTCTGTTCCAGGAGTTGATTGGCGTATTTTTTATAGATGTCCAACCGTTCGGATTGAATATAGGGTCCATAGTCACCGCCAACATGGGGGCCTTCATCGAAAGCAATTTTTGCCCACTCAAGTGATTCGATCAGGTTCTCGACAGCTCCTTCCACTTTTCTGTTTTGATCCGTGTCTTCAATCCGTAAAATTGTCTTGCCGTTGGTGCCACAGGCAAAAAGATAGTTAAACAAAGCGGTTCTTAGACCGCCTACATGTAAAAATCCTGTTGGACTGGGGGCAAATCGTACTCTGTTTTCAGACATGTCTCTACTCTGCGATTGGATAGGAGTTAAGGGCGTTTTTGGTGAAAGAATCAAATTAAAATGGTAAATATAATCTTCCTGTGGTTTAGATTTTGAATATCTTAACTGAGACTATTGTATTGAGTGTTTGGTCAAAAATAAACAGTAAACCATCGACCCGGAATTCTATTATACTTAAACCCGGATCTCAAGAGGTGATATGCATCAGTATATTGAAACAGTTCGAAACGAAATAGAAACCGCATCAGCCCAGGAATCCTATCTTGCCAGTACTTTATTCCTGAGAATGTATAAGAATTTCGCCTATGAGGACGAAGGAGCCTGGAAGATAACGGACAAGGAGGGATTCGAAAAAATTCAGCACAAAGCCATCAATTGCATCAGCAAACAGTGGGAGTTTGATGTCAAGGAGGAAATTCTTGCATGGCAGGTGGCGATGCTGAGGGATATTGCCAAGGAATCCTATAAGTGGTGGGTGGACTACAAAGATGAAAGATTCAGGAGAGCCGATAATTTCAGTGACGGTGAAGCCTGTATGGCATTGGAATCCACCTGTGAGAAGTTGGGTGTGAATCCTACCGAGGCCTATACGGCTTTGCTGGAAGTGGAGTTTGTTCTGACCCGGCTGTGCACCTCTTGCAATAAATCGGTCATTGAGCTGGATAAATACTGGCAGTTCAAGTATCACAACAAAAGAAAAGCCCCTGAAAACAGCTTTATCTATAAACGGATCGAATTGGAAAGCCGGCAGACGATTTTGTATAAAAGTATCGAGTTGCTGAGTAGTGTTTCCCAACGATGTGCAAAATACGCGAAACAGCTGGCAGGTGCCGATCACTTGTTGTGGATGAATCCACACTACCTGTTGGAATCGGTCATTCACATGCTCCAGGGATTTTTGAATTTTGAGTTTGTTGAAAATAGTGATCTTTCTCTCTCCAAATGGTTGGATAAACTTTTCCCCAAGCGATTGGCTTCAGGACAACCCAATCCAAATTTCCAGAGCAGACTGCATCAAAAGATCATTGCAAATCTTACCCAGGCAACGCAGTGTATGGTTCAGCAAACGGTAAAGAGAAAAGATGTTTTCTCACAGCGTGATGAGATTATGCGTCCCTATTTCCACGAAATCCTGGAAAGTGTAAAAAGAGTTGAACTGGAAAACCTGAGTTCAATGAAAGAGGAAAATCGGAAAGAGAATCATTCTTTTTAATCGTGGATTAGGCTGTGTCATAATTTAAAATATGACAATTTTAAAGAAAAATAGCCGACCCTGTCATTCCGGGCTTGACCCGGAATCTATTGTTATAAAAGAGTATTTTCATCCTGGATCCCGGATCAAGTCCGGGATGACAAGTGTGACTTGACGTCTGTTTATATTGGAAAAATTTTCTATTTTTCTATTGTGATACAGCCCATAAAGTCGGAATCACAGGGTAGGTTTTTCCTGTAATAAATTTAAAAAAATATCTCTTGCGTTATCCACCAATCAGACCTCGATAGACCGCCCTCCCTTCGTTTTAAATCAGATCATCATTAATTCATTGAGTTGAAAGCAGGTTCACAAACAAATCGATTTTCACTTGAAATATCATGTGAAGCAACATAGAGTAGTCTGTTTGTAGGATTTGTCCGAATGCCCTTCTACGATTGTCGAAGGCGGCAAATAACCTATCAGAAACTTAAATAAAAGAAAAATATTTTTGCAGGTTTTTTCTTAAACAGTTCATATCTAATAGCATCCAAATTCGATCCGTTGATTGCTTCAGTCTTTTTCACTGCTGAACCAAATAATCAATAAATGCAGTAGATATGGGATTTAAAGAATTTCTTTTGACTTCTTGTGGGCACATCATTTAGATTCTTTAGAGCTGTTTTTTAGAAAGCTGCAATATTATATTCCGATCGGAATTGGAATTTTTTCTTCCTATCGCTGACAACCAGAAGAAAACAATCACATATGCTTAAGTTCTACGGAATCAGGTTTAATCAAAACGGATCACCCGAACGATTTTCACTTTCATTTGCAATAGGCGAATCCCTGCATGCCGGTTTACATATCTGTGAACAGCTGAATGGTGATCCCCAAAAAACGACAGAAGCGGTTGATAAGGAGATTGGAAAGCTGTTTCAGGGCCCGGAATCAAAGAAAAACAACAAAAAATTTCGATTTTTTGTTGCCAAATGGTTCAGGACAAAAGATATCGTCTTATTCTTACTCAAAAACGCTGCAACAAAGGAATTAAAATTATCGATCGCCAAAATACTGGATTCTCGCGAAGTGATCGAGAATAAATGGAAACAGATTGAACCCCTGGTGTTAGGTTTTCTCAGTCAACTCAGTGTGACCGAAAGAAATCAGCAGCTCAGTGATTCGGAGTCGGATGTCAATATGATTATGCAGATGATCAGTCTTTTTTTCCTGGAACAGGATGAGGAGGTTCCGCCTGCCAATCTGGAATTGCAGTTTATTCGGTATCAATTCCCTAAAATAATCTGGAAGAAGAAAGACGGCTTTAATGCCATCAGCAATCCGTTCTGGTTGCCCAAGAATATGTTTTGCCGTGCCTCTTACCTTCTGGCCAGAATCATATCGAAGATTTATGAACACTCCGTAAGCAATAGAGTAGACATTGTTCCCGTTCATTTAATCGCGGATCAACAGACTGTTCCCAGTCAGATGGATTCCTTCGAAAAAAACAGTCCGACATTTTCTCTTCATTCACTAATGCCCGATGAAGTCCCTGACGAAATCAGGCTGGAAATAGAGGATGATGGGCAGGAGGACGAACAACTCCAGTTGATTCCCGAATCTGTTTCCGAAACCCTGTTGTCGCTGCAGAAGATGATTCAAAAAAGATTTTCCCATGACGGCGTCAAACATCTGTTGGGTATTTTGAGGCAATTTGCGGGTTCAAACTCCGAAGGCTACTGCCTTTTTAGCGTCAGGAAACATCTGGAACTGGTGGCAAAACCTTCAAAACAGGGGGAATTCTCGGAAAAGCAGGTTACCCTTTTTACGGAGGTGTTTCGGCTTTTATCCACTGTTAAGGTCAAGCGATTCTGGAAAAAGGATGAAGATACCAGGGAAACCAGCAATCCCTTTGTGCTTGAGTTATATTCCGAATGCCAGTCTCAGAAACCCTGTTCTTTGCGGAAAAAAATTGTCCTTGACCCGATTTTTCTGCCGGGAATAAACAATCCATTTCATCTGGGGATGCATTTGAGATTGATTCCACCGCGTCTGTTCAGAGAAAGCATTTACAAACATCCCCTGCTTCCCGGGTTAGCCTCCTACCTGACCGGAACCTGGTTGAATGAATTCATCGGCAAACGGGGTGTCGCTTCAAAAACAACACGGGAAGTTATAGAGGGGTGTGCATTCAATATTGTTCCTTCCAACAAGTTACGGATAATTGATAAAGCCAAATCCGAACTGGCCTACATGAAAGAAAAATGTTATATTTCCGAATATAGTTGCGAAAATGATGACAAGGGAAATCCCTGGGATGATCATCTTACAATAACAGCGTCTGAAAATGTCTTAGCCAGTATTGCGGAAAAGATGAGAGTTGTTAACTCCAATTGTGTTTCGGAGAAACTAATTGCCTAGTATCGTTTTTATGGGTACTCCGGAATTTGCGGTACCCTCTTTAAAGGCTTTGCTGGAAGCGGGATTTGATGTCCCCCTCCTGGTTTGCCAACCTGATCGGAAAAAAGATCGGGGCCACAAGATTCAATTTCCTCCTACCAAGGATCTCGCCTTAGAGTATAACGTCGAAGTATATCAGCCGGAGAGTATCCGTTCTCCTGAAGCGATCGCTAAATTGTCAGCCTTTACGGTCGATTTTTTTGTGGTGATTGCCTACGGGAAAATATTGCCACCGGATGTTCTCAATATTCCCGGGAAAGCCTGTATCAATACCCATGCATCATTACTTCCCAAGTGGAGGGGCGCGGCTCCGATTCAATTCTCAATATTACATGGTGATAAAGAAACCGGAGTTTGTACCATGTTGATGGATGTTGGGATGGATACCGGTGATATTTTGCTCACCCGGAAAACAAACATTACTGCCGACGAAAAGGTTGATGCCCTCAGCGACCGATTGGCGAGCATGGGGGCTGATTTGATTGTGGAGACGATCAATCGATTTGATGAATTGACCCCGGTTAAGCAGGATCATGAAAGAGCAACCTACGCCAGGTTACTGAAAAAAGAGGACCGTTTTATCGACTGGAGTCAGAATGCGCACCAGGTATATTGTCATTTTAGGGCGATGAGTCCTTCGCCGGGAGTGGTCACCTTTTTTCGGGGGAAACGGCTTCTTCTGAAATCGATGGAGCATAGAGTTCATAGTATCAGTATTTCTTCCAACCCAGGTGAGATAACAGCGATTGAAAATGACCGGTTTTCAGTCGCATGTGGAAATGGTTTTGTCGACATCATTTCCTGTCAACCTGAAAACAAAAAAGAACTGCTCGCCAGAGATTTTATTAATGGCTTTCAGTTAAAAATTGGAGACGTTTTTAAGAGGTAAGACAAACCATTGATCATCTATTCTCAAGAAAAAACGAAAGTTTTATTATTCGCGATCCATCTGAAATCAGAGCGGATCGATTCCACCGATGATTCCCTAAACGAGATGGAATCCCTTGCCAAAACACTCGACTTTGAAATTGTCGGCAGAGACTATCAAACACGAGACAGACTGGACTCCCGCAGTTATCTGGGAACCGGTAAACTCAATACAATCAAACAATTTATTGAAGAAAACGAGATTGATCTTATCCTTTTTGATCGGGAGCTGAGTCCGAACCAGGGAAAGTTCATTGAATCCTATCTGAAATGTATGGTTTGGGATCGAACCCAGTTGATTCTTGAGATTTTTGCCGGTCATGCCCGAACGCCTGAATCCAGGGACCAGGTGGAACTGGCGCAGCTTAAATACATGCTTCCCAGACTGGTAGGATTGTGGGCGCATCTGGATCGGGAAAAAGGTGGAATTAATGCTTCCAAGGGGACCGGAGAAAAGCAGATTGCAATCGACCGCCAGTTAATTGCCAGACGAATCGCTCATCTGGAGAAGTCTCTGAAGAAGGTTGCCCGGGAAAGACAGACCCAGTCAAAAAACAGGGAGAACTGCTTCCAGGTTGGTGTGGTTGGATATACCAACGCAGGTAAAACTTCCCTTATAAACCAACTGACCGGGGCGGGTCTGCTTGCAGAAGACAAACTGTTCGCAACTCTGGAGTCGGCAACTAGAATCCTGCCATCAAAAATAAAACCGGTTGTTTTAATCTCCGATACGGTCGGCTTTATTCGCAGCCTGCCGCATAACCTGATCGCTTCTTTTCGTTCGACCCTGTCCGTCGTAAAAAATGCAGATCTGTTGCTTCATGTGGTGGATGCCTCCAGTCCCAATATTGGGCAGCATATCGAAACGACGGAACTGGTGCTCAAAGAGATTGAAGCCCATACTATTCCCCGACTTCTTGTCTTAAACAAGATTGATCTGGTTTCGGAAAAGATGGACCGGTTGATTTTGGCGAAGTCTTATCCTGGATCCTTAATGGTTTCTGCTGAAGATAATGAAAAAATTGACTTGGTGAGAGAAGGAATAGAGACTCATTTTCAGCTCAATTTCACCAGGGATAATCTTTTGCTACCCTATGAGCGGGCCGATCTCTTGTCAAAATTATATCAGTTGGGGACAGTAGAAGAGGTGGAGTACGCCGAGGATGGTATTCATATTACCCATGCCATTAACCAGACCAACAAAAGGATTCTGACAAATCTCCTGAAAGAGCAGGCGGGGTAAGTTTGCCCTATGGCTTAAGAAGCATGTTCTCTCGGCCTGGAGTCTCAAGTTCACCGCTGTCATGCCGGATCCCCTGTCAAGCTGAGGACAGGCCTGATCCGGCATCCAGAGAAAATCTAATAAATAACAATGGATTCCGGGTCAAGCCCGGAATGACAGGTGTGACTAAACGTCCGTTAAATTTACTTAACGCGATACCAGATTGAGGTTTTTCCGATAAAAAGAATATAGCCTTTTACGTTTAAAACATCCGGATCACCATCCTTAAACCACATTTTGCAGTCATAAGTCTTGCCGCTTCGGGGGTCGTAGATATTTCCGTCTTCCCATTGATCATCATCAAATTCAAATCCCCAGACAAAATTCATTCCTATCAATTTCTGATCTCTTTTTGTTTCGTCGGGGTTTTTGTCGTCAAGAGAATTCAGGTCTTCCAGCCAGCTGAATTTTCCGCAGTATTTATTTTCACATTTGTATATTTCCACCTGGGTTGCAGTTTCTTCTTGGGATTCGACTCTCCAGGTACCCAATACATCATCCGCCTGAACTGCGTAAACAGTTGTGATTCCAAAAAATATAAAACAAACCATACAGATTGCTACCAGGATCTTCTTTGTCATAACCATTTCCTCTTCAAATAATTTTAATTAAGGAACAAACTCTCCTTGTTCCATCTCTCCCTGATTAAACAACACCGATTTTTACCCGGTCCAGCTTGAGCCCGGATAAGACAAAAATCGTTTGTTTTATATCTGATATTTAACTCTTAGGCAAGCGAATCATGGGATTTTTATGTAAATGTTGCGGTAGCTAGTTCTGTGGCTCCGTTGCTTTCAGGTAAATATCCAGACAGTAAACCACTTTTTTACAGAGATTTTCCAGGATTTTCACCAGGTTTTCGATCCCGGTTGTGTTCCCTTGATTGCCCGCTTTCTCAAGTTGCAGACAGATATCAGCCATGGGCAAGGCGCCAAAGGTGATACAATTGGATTTTAAGGTGTGAGCTGTTCTTTCCAGATTCTCCGCATCGTTTGATGCAATCGCCTCGCGCAGAGAAACCATTCTCTCCGGAATTTCCCGCAAAAACAGGTGGATCAAAGGATTCAGATCTCCAATGTTTTCTTGAAGCCGATCCAGCATATTCCAGTCAATGGTTTCGGCATCGCTTGTATAATCTTCATTCCATTCACTTTTATCTTTTTCGCGAATGGAAATCCATCTGTTAAGAATCATATCGAGATCAGAACTGCAAACAGGTCTGGCCAGACAATCATTCATCCCATGTTGCAGGCACTTGGTTCGATTTGAATCCAAAATGTGCGATGTCATCGCAATAACAGGTACACCATGATTGAGGACATTTGATCTTTCATCCCTGATTATCCTGGTAATCTCAAATCCATCGATATCGGGCATTTGAACATCTATCAATACAATATCAATTTCCTCTTGCTCAAGCAGTTCCAAAGCTTTACTGCCACTGTCCAAAATCCGAATATTGTATCCTAATTTTTCAAGGGTGAGCAGCATCACGAGTTGATTAATCTTATCGGTCCCAATTGACAGGATTTTTATGTTCTTTCTTTCCTCCATTCTTAATGGCTTAAGCTTATCGGAGACCCGGATAAGCTTTCTATTTTGAGGCAAACTCCCCTCTTCTGATTTTCTTCGATCAGATTGTTTTGCAAAACTCAGGGTAAACCAGAAAACGGATCCTTTCCCCTCCTGGCTTTCAAAACCGATCTGACCCTCCATGGCTTCGATCAACTGTTTTGAAATTACCAATCCCAAGCCTGTTCCTCCATATTTTCTTGTTAAAGAGGAGTCAACCTGGGAGAAGGATTCGAATAACAGATTCTTGTCTTTTTCCGGGATTCCAATTCCCGTATCCTCAATAGAAAACTGTAAAATTGAAGATTCATCCCTATCTTTTATAAGCTTCACCGTAAGGGTTATTTTCCCCGTATCCGTATATTTTATGGCATTACTGACCAGATTGATTAATACTTGGTGGATTCGGATGCTATCCCCTTTTAATAATTTGGGAATGGATTCTGAAATGGTTGTTTCGATGGACAGCTCCTTCTCTTCCGCCTTTTCCTTTAACTCTGACAGTACGGAATTAACAAGCTTTTTGACTTCAAATGGTCTGTCCTGCAACTCAATCCCGCCTGCATTAAGTTGTGAAAAATCCAGGATATTGTTAATTACCTCCAAAAAAGAGGTGGCGGATTTTTCGATGGTTGTCGCAAACTCTTTTTGCTGATCCGATAAATTGGTGCTTAATAGCAGGTTTGTGATTCCCAGCACGCCATGCATTGGAGTACGGATTTCATGGCTGACATTTGCCAGAAAATCGCTTTTGACTTTATTGGATTTTTTTAATTGATTTTTCGTTTCCAAAAGGAGTTGTTTCATTCTTTCAAGCTGTTCTTCGGTGGAACTCTGGGCAGTGGCTTTGCAGCAGCACAAGGCAAGCTTGTCCATGAGCATGTCTGTAAATAGTTGGTATAACAAATATTTTGTGTCCTCAAGAGTAAATTCTGTTTTCTCAATTATGTCATTTATATCAAGGCAGAAAAGGTAAACGGGTGTGCCTGCAATCTCTGATGTAGTGTATGCCTTTTGCGTGATGAAACTCATGTCGCCAAACATATCACCCAGCCTTCTGAGTTTGAAAATGAGATTCCCATTGGAGTAAGTCGCAATTTCACCCCGGATCAGGAAATAAATTTGTGTTTCTACCTGGGATTCTTCTATTATTTTAGCATCGGAGGGAAAATGTCGTACTTTGAATAGTGGTGTTAAGCGACTTAACAACTCTTCCGGTAAACGGCTTAACAATCTGCTTTTACGGAGGCAGTCAACAATGGATTGATGGTCACAAAACAATTGTTCAACGGGAACTTCACGCATTTACTTTCAATCCTTAAAAATAGTTTACCAGGAAAACTGTATTCAGCACGATGGGGGTGAACTTAAATTTGCTATTAATTGTTAACAATTGACAATTAACCATTATTCTTTCTTTTCAAAGTCGTTTTAATACTGGAGCCAATAATCCTGTTGAGCTCATCACATTCGTTGAAAATTCTTTTTATCTTTTCATAAGCCAGCATGTTGCTCCTCTTAATAATCTCAAGCCATACTCCTGTTTCGTTTAATTCTTTAGAAACGATTTTTAACTTGTGGATAAAATCCTTGGAACTCTCTGCCGAACGTGCTTCGGCGTAATTTGGGGCTGGAGATGTTCCGCTTCGAAGCATTGACCGGCGATATGTCTGCCACCTGAATCCTTGGGTAATTCCGAGCATAGTCTCATTACTTCGACTGCGAATTCAATAAGCCTTTCTTGGATGTCGTCGCCTTTTGCCATATCGAAACGGTTAATTGTCAATTATTAATTATTAACGCTGGATGTTTTCAGATTCTGTGAACGCTTATGATTCATGGGGCTAAATTCAATACCTAACCCAGATCAAATTCATAAGGTACTGAATGAGGACGATTTGAGCGTATAAATGGCAGCAGGGCGGTTTTTTACGAGATAGCCTTCCTCTTCGAAATACCTGGCGAAAAATGATTCAAAACCAACCATAGCAGGTGGGTTTGAATCCAGCAATCCCAATACCTGCCTGCTTTTGATAATAGATTGAAATATCATCTTAAATGATTCAACTAGATCATAAAAAAGATTTCTAAATGAGAATTCTTTCTACGGTTGTTTTTTCACTGTTTATTTCAATTCTGTGAAACCCGGCCCATTCCCCTTCAAGATAACGGCAACATCCACCGCTGTTTATACATAAAAGATCTGCTTCCTCATCAGGTTTAAACATCCAGCTTTTATGAATGTGACCATGAAGGTAAAAATCGATCTCACACCTTAAAAGAAATTGCTGCAGCTCCTTTTTTTTGGGGATCTCATGGAAATATCCTTCATGTTCATCCGGGGGAAGGAATGCAGGATAATGACCAATTGCAACTTTTACTTTGTTTTTATGGTATTTTTTTAGAGTGTTTTCTATCGATTCTAAATTATTGAGGGTTTTTCCACGGGAGGAAAAGAAGTTTCTGGGGGTGGCCATATCGAGCTCAAGCAGAATGGTATTATCATCCAACTCGTAGATATTGGCCTCACTCTGATGAGTTGGATTTCGATTGTATGGCCAGCAGTCGCTGAAAAAGGTTCGAATGGGATCGGTGCCGGCACTCTCTCTAGTGTATCGATCATGATTACCGGCTGTTAACAGAACGTTTCCTTTTTGTATAAGTGGGGCAATTGCATCGCGGGCTTTTCTGAATTCCCTGTCAAGCGATAAGGTCGTCAAATCGCCTGAAATGACCAGGTAATCCCAATCTATCTCGTTCAAACGGCTTAAAAGCCGGTACTTCAAAGTAGCTTCAAAGTGGTGACGACGCCTCAGATTATAATTCAACCAACCCAGGTGCTGCTTTGTGAAAAACCTGCCATTCTCCCGCAGTCCTCTCAGTAAAGTCTGGTCATTTACAAAATGAATATCAGATATATGAACGAGGACAATGGGGTTTGTCATGGTGTTTACAGGCTTAGTTAAAATACAAATATCATGGTTTACCAAATTCTTCAGCCAAAGTAATAATGGAGTGAGTAAATAGTAGTGTAAATTTGTCGTAAGGTTAAAAAACGAATATTGTAACGGCCCAGAGTTTTTAATTTACTACTGTCATGCCGGACTTGATCCGGTATCCAGAGAGATACGATGTAATAATCATGGATTCCAGGTCAAGCCCGGAATGACAAGCGTGATCTAACGTCGATTAAATAGTAAAGATATTTCGCAAATCTCAAAAGATTGAGCTTTGATAGGGAAAAAACTGAACTACATTGATCGTCTTGTATTTTCCAACAGAAAACAAATGATATTTTAAGGGATAATTGAATGGTGACAATGTTTGAAAAGAACCTGGAACAACTGGAGAAGATTGTAGAGTCTTTGGAAGATGGGACGGCTACATTGGATCAATCCTTGAAAGCTTTTGAGAAAGGGATCAAATTAAGCAAGGCCTGTCATGACGAATTGAATAAGGCTGAAAAAAAAATTGAGATTTTAATAAAAGAAAATGGGGAGATCAAGGGAAAGGAACCCTTTGAAGAATAAACTGATTATATTGACTCTGGTTATGACCAGTATGTTTCTGCAAGGTTGCTATGTTATTAAACAGGGAATGGGGCAGTTTAAATTGCAGTTTTCCCAGGTGCCGCTTGAGGAAGCAATTGAAAATGAACCAAACGGGGAATATCGCAAACTCTTGGCAGCAGTTCCTGCAATCAAACAGTTTGCAGTTGAACAGCTTTGCCTGAAGTCAAATAAAAATTATACCAGCTATTATGCCACGCAAGACACGGGTGTATCATTTGTTGTAACTGCGGCCCCTAAAACAAAACTGGAACCGTATACCTGGTGGTTTCCTATTATTGGTTCTGTTCCCTACAAAGGATTCTTTGACGAAGCAGAAGCCCTGGAGTTGGAGCAGGATCTTACTTCCCGAGGCTATGATACATACAGGTTTGCAGCCCCCGCCTATTCAACGTTGGGTTGGTTCAAGGATCCAATTACCACACCCATGCTTAAAAGGGGATATTTTGCGTTGGCATCAACCATTATTCACGAAATGGTTCACACCACCAAATACATTGAAGGGCAAGGTGATTTTAATGAGCAACTGGCTTCATTCATCGAATATAAAGGAGCACGTAGCTATTTTGAACAGAACAACCTTTTAGATGGAAAACAGCTCCAAGACATTGAATCTTCGAGGCAGAATAGGATTCAGCTCTTAAACCTGATTCAAACCTATCTAAAAAATCTGGATGAACTTTATAAGAGTACAGCGGATGAAGCTGTAATTCTGGAGAAAAGGGAAGATGTTTTTGCCCGGTTGTCCGAAGAGATTGTCAGATTGTATCCCCATAACCCGAAAACCAACTGGAGGTTCAATAATGCCAGATTACTGCAATACAAGCGGTATGATGAAGATTCTCAACTATTGAACAATATCTGGGAGCAGAGTGATGGAGATTGGAAAAAGTTCTGGCAACTGGTGGAAAATTATACTGTCCAACAAGGGTGGGAAGGGTGATCAAGGTCTGCTAATCCGGCATGGGACGAATCCGGCAATAATTTGATAAAACCGGTAGAAATATTTGATAAGAACATCTAGGATAGGGATAAACGTCAGCTTATTAACTTGTGAGTCTAAAATTCTCGTTGTCATGCCGGGCTTGACCCGGCATCCATGGATTATAAAATACTGCAATCATTATGGATTCCGGCTCAAGGCCGGAATGACACAATCTCTGTTCAGTATGATTCATAACTTCAGAAAAATAGAAGAGAACTTTTAGCTGTCAAATTGTTAAAAGAACAAGCGAGATTGGGTTTTAAAGATTAAACTGTAGATTAGAGGAGTGTTATGATTGGTGGATTAGGTGTCGGTGAATTGTCAATTATATTGTGCATTGTGGTTGTATTGTTTGGTGCAGGTCGATTGGCTGGAATTGGATCTGGATTGGGGAAGGGAATTAAAAACTTCAAGAAAGAAATTAATCCCGATGATGCCAAAAAAGAGCTTGAGGATAAAGCAAAAGAAGAAGAATCAGATAAAAAAGAGTCTAAATAATTTTCCGCTTGCAATGGCGCAACCATTGTCAAGCGGAAATCGGTTTTACGCTTAGTTCTCAGGAGCCGATAGTCTGATTTTAAATCTTAAGGTACGGTCATCGCGGTTGGTCTCAACTGTTACCGTATCTCCCGGTTTGTATTTTTCCAGGGCAAGATAGAGATCATTCTGATTTCGGATATCATACTCATCGATCTTGACAATGATATCACCCAGGAGGATGTTACCGCTCCGATCCCTGCTAATTCCTCTCAGTCCTGCCTTGTAAGCCGATAGATCGTTTGCCACTTCCAACACAATCACACCGTTAATCCGGTATTGCCTTGCGATTGAATCATCCAGGATACTGATTCCAATGATGGGGCGCATGATACGGCCATGTTCAATCAGTTGAGGGACAACTTTTAAAACCGCATTTATGGGAATTGCAAATCCGACACCGGAGCTGGCACCGCTCGGGCTGTAAATCAAAGTGTTCACACCAATCAAGGTGCCCCTTGAATCAAGCAGTGGACCGCCTGAATTTCCAGGATTTATGGCAGCATCAGTCTGAATAAGCCCCTCAATTCTTCTACCTGAAATCTCTATTTCTCTGCCCAATGCACTGATTACTCCTACCGTAAGTGTTGTATCCAGTCCAAAAGGGTTTCCGATGGCCAGGACTTTCCGCCCGACCTCCAACATGCTGGAATCACCCGGAATTACCGGGAAAAGCTTATTGGCGGGAGCATCGATCTTTAAAACAGCCAGATCTTTACTGGGTGCAATACCGACGATTTCCGCCTTCCAACTGCTGCGATCCCAAAGAGTGATGTCCACCTTACTGGCTGCTTCGATGACGTGGTAATTGGTGACCACCAGACCATCTTTGTTCCAGATGAACCCGGTCCCAGACCCGGCCGGGATCTCATGGATATTCAGAGTAAAAAAATCACGACGGAGTCTGGAATTGGTAACATAAACAACGGACTTGCTTGTTTTGCTGAAGATATCAATATTATTCCTTTCATCCGGTGTCAGGTTTGAGGTACTGCTATCTGACAATGCCGGCAGATTAAACCCTACCAGGGCAATGATCAAAGTTGAGAACAGAACGAAAAAGATTATTATCCTTCTTTTTCCCACAATCATAACTCCTCCTTTATTAATGATATACAATACAAGCCTGGCCATTAATCAGGACTAACTCTTTTTTCGAGATCCCCGTGTCTGATGTCTCCTCTGGGCCGAAAACTCACTTTTTCTCAAGCGAATGCTCTTTGGGGTGACCTCAACCATTTCATCTTCACTGATGTAATTGATAGCGGTTTCCAGAGTCATTGGCTTAAAAGGAGCCAGTGTAACATTTTCGTCTCTTCCTGAAGCACGCATATTGGTCAGCTTTTTCTCTTTGGTTGGATTGACATCCAAATCATTTTCCTTATTATGTTCACCGACGATCATTCCTTCATATACGGGTGTGCCTGGAACTATAAATAATCGACCCCGAGGCTCAAGGTTGAACAAGGCATATGCCACACTGCTGCCTTGTCGGTCGGAGACGAGAGATCCTGTTGATCTGGTGGGGAAATCTCCCCGGTATGCCTCATAACCAGCCAGGTAGGAATTCATGAGACCGGTACCTTTGGTGTCAGTCAGGAATTCATCCCGATAGCCGATCAGAGAGCGAGAGGGTGCGCTGAACTCGATCCTGACACGACCTTTGCCATTATTCACCAGATTAACCATCTTTCCTTTTCGTATTGAGAGCTTTTCGGTGACGATGCCAATATATTCTTCATTGCAGTCAATGTAAAGACGCTCAATGGGTTCCATCTTTTTACCATTCTCATACTTAAAAATCACTTCGGGTCTACCAACACAGAGTTCGAATCCTTCTCGTCTCATTGTTTCTACGATGATCGCCATCTGGAACTCCCCTCTTCCCTTGACGATGAAAGCATCTTTATCCGGAGTGTCTTCCATACGAATGGCCACGTTTCTAAGGGTTTCTTTTACAAGACGTTCACGAATCTTACTTGATTGCACATACTTTCCATCCTGACCGGCAAAGGGAGATTTGTTCATGGAAAATCTCATGGAAACCGTTGGTTCGTCGACAGTAATGCGAGGTAATGCCTTGGGAGAATCGTCCAAACAGATGGTATCTCCAATGCGTACGTTATCTATACCGGATAAAACTATTATTTCGCCCGCCGGAACGGTCTGGGTTTCAGCCAGTTGAACCCCTTCATATATTTGCAGCTTGCTGATTTTCAGGGGGATCTTTTTGCCGGACTCCGGCAAACAGACTAGTTTGTCATTAAAACTGGCAGATCCGTTAAACACTTTCCCGATCGCCAGTCGGCCCAGGTATTCGGAGTAGTCCAAATCGGAAACCAGCATCTGAAAGGGCTCATTAACGGAATGGGTTGGTGCCGGAATTTTTTCAATAATAATATCAAACAGGTCAAATAGGTTTTCTCTCTTTTCTGAGAGTGTTTTCTGAGCAATACCGTCACGACCTATAGCGTATAAGAGGGGGAAATCAAGTTGATCTTCGGATGCATCCAGATCGATAAAGAGGTCATAGATTTCATCCAATACCTCGTCAATTCTGGCATCGTTTCTATCAATCTTGTTAATCACCACAATAACCTTTAATCCGGCTTTTAGAGTTTTCTCCAGAACAAACCGGGTTTGCGGAAGGGGCCCTTCAGAGGCATCCACCAGTAAAAGGGCGCCATCAGCCATGCTGAGGGCACGTTCAACTTCACCGCCAAAATCGGCATGGCCCGGAGTGTCGATAATATTAATTTTCACCCCTTTCCAATTGACCGCACAGTTTTTGGCAGCAATAGTGATGCCCCTTTCCCTTTCCAGATCCATGCGATCCATTATTCTTTCATCAACTGCCTGTCCCTCTCGAAAAAGTCCACTCTGTTTAAACATGGCATCAACCAGGGTTGTTTTTCCGTGGTCGACATGGGCAATTATGGCTATATTACGTAGCGATTCGTTTGTTTTTTTCATGGTTTGTTTATAGATTTTATAATTTTAAGGGAACAGGTTCTGCGAAATGTAACTCAATCTGATTGGATTAATCTCCCTCAGTCAGGTTTCAAGGCTATATTCCAGTGTCGATTGATAATATTGTAACATCTGACAATAGAAAGTTTACAGCAATTTCTACAACAATTAGTGGCAGCTGATTTTTTGAATAACTTTATATATCGGAACAGACTTTTATGATAACTCGTGGGTAAACAACGACAGAGCCCCCTTTTTAATGGGGGCCGGACAAAAGCGAGATATATGCAGTACGTTTTATAAGTTCATATCTGTTTTTAAACTGATGGTAATTGAAACAGTGTGAACTCCTTTTTTTTTGTTCTAATGCTATCTGATAATAATTGATAAGCAAGATACAACTCAAATAAATAAACAGGTGAGTCTACTCCGAAAAGTCGATTTTCTTGTCATTCCCTTCGGCACTGCGACTCTCGTGCCTCACCAAGCCGGAATCCAGATTTTTGATTATACCTTATGGATGCCGGATCAAGTCCGGCATGACAGCGGTTCAGAATTTCTATGGTCTTTAGATTATTGAGTTAAAAGCCCTAAATTGAACATTACAATACTTTTCGGAGTGGACTCAACAGGTTAATGTGAAAAGTTGAATCCGACCTGATCCTTTAAATCTAAATCTCAATTGATTAAGCGTCAAATAGATTGTGAGAAGAAATGGAAATGTTCAGGGAAGTGTTTGGATTTTACGGTGTAAATCAAGTTAAAAACGGAAAGGTTTCTTTCTTATAGTTCTTGCTACTCGACCTTAAAAAAAACAAAGTTAATTATTTCATCAGGATGAACGTTTTCTTCTGGAATTGCTTTATCTCGAATGGAAATATTGGCTTCGTGAACGGTATTGGGGTCATTTGATATTAAGGGGTGCCACCACTCCAGGTTTTTGCTTTCGGAAAGTCTTCGGTAGGCACAGCTTTCCGGAAGCAGATGCATGCGGTTGAAACCTTTAAGCTTTATTTTCAGGCAGTCCTTAACTTGACTGAAGCGGTTCTCGTATGATTTGCAGCGGCAGGTACTGTTGTCCAGTAAAAGACAGGAAACGTAAGTGTAGTAAATGTCTCCCGTCTTTTCCTCCTCGATTTTGTGAAGACAGCATATGGCGCAGCCATCACAAAGGGATTCCCATTCTTCAGAGGTTAATTCGGAAAGATCTTTTGTTTCCCAAAATCGATCATTTTGTGGTGTCATAACAGGTTTTTAAATCGAAAGGAATTGGTGATAATTTCATCTACAACACAAAAAGTAATTTGACCGTGTTCCTTTACCATAGCTGCTGATTTGTTTTCGATCAAATCCTATCGTGATACAGGGTAAATTTGTTCTAGGTTACAAAACATTGACTGGTTTGGTTCTTGGGGCGAATCTGAATGGTTTGCCTTGATCTTATGGAACGCTTTCAGCGTTCCTTAGTATGGGGGTGGTTAAACACCCAGGGTGGCGTTCGCATGCTCACTGACCCTGGGCTATTAATGCTTATCCCCTTTAGGGATTGCCGTGTCGAAATTCTCCGAAGGAAAATACCCCATCGGGGTTAGATACTCACAGCCTGGGGTCAGCGAACTTGTGAGCGTCACCCCGGGGTAGGGGTTGAACCAGAATTATCAGAACTCTGAAGGAGTTCCATAAGTGTAATAGGTATTATGGGGTAAAAATCAGGTTTTTATCGCACCGTCTTTTGTACTATGCTCCTTTGAGCTGTAGAAAAAATTAACCCTGAATCATGATAAGAGAACAATTGTAATTAAGCTGTATTCTCTCTAGTATTTGCTTATGAATATACAATCGGTAATCATGAGCAGAAAATTCATTTGCCAAACCAAAGCTAGGGAGAATCACGCCAGTGGATCTATTCGACTACTCAATCAAAGAACAGTTAAAAAAGGATGCTCCGTTGGCGGACCGTATGCGGCCACAAACACTTGACCAGTTTATTGGTCAATCCCATATTTTATCGCCGGGTAAACTGTTAAGAAGAGCAATTCAGGCGGATCAGCTCTCCAGCTTGATTTTTTTCGGTCCTCCGGGAACCGGGAAAACCACTTTGGCCCGTATCATCGCTAATACGACCAAAGCCGAATTTATCTCCTTAAATGCCGTATTGTCTGGGGTTAAGGATATCAGGTCATCCATCGCCACGGCTGAGAAATTTAGAAAGGAGTATGAACGGAAGACCATTCTCTTTATTGACGAGGTTCATCGTTTTAATAAAGCTCAACAGGATGCCTTGCTGCCGCATGTGGAAAACGGAACAGTAATCCTCATCGGTGCGACAACGGAGAATCCCTATTTTGAGGTAAATAAGGCTCTGGTCAGTCGTTCCCGGATCTTTCAGCTGGAATCGCTGAAAGCGGAAGACCTGGGGCAGATTCTGGATATGGCGCTCAATGATAAAGAGAGGGGGTATGGTGCCAAAAAGATCAACATTGATGAAAACGCCAGGAAACACCTTGCGAATGTCGCCAATGGAGATGCCAGGGCGATACTGAATGCCTTGGAGCTGGCAGTGGAAACATCCGAAGCGAATGAAACCGGCGTAATTCATATTGATCTGAATACGGCGGAAGAATCGATTCAGAAAAAGGCAGTGCTTTATGATAAGGACGGGGATGCCCATTTTGATACTATTTCAGCTTTTATAAAGTCTTTGCGAGGATCTGATCCGGATGCCGCTTTGTATTGGATGGCAAAAATGATTTACGGTGGGGAAGAGCCCCGCTTTCTTTTCAGGCGTATGATTGTTTTTGCCGGGGAAGATGTGGGAATGGCAGATCCCCATGCTTTACAGGTTGTAATGAGTGCCGCCCAGGCTTTTGACTATGTCGGGATGCCCGAGGGAAGATTCCATCTGGCACAGGCCTGCCTCTACCTGTCAACCGCTCCCAAGAGTAATTCGGGATTTGCCTTTTTTGATGCTCTCAAAACCATTCAACAGGAACAGAATGGTGAAATCCCCAATCCTATCAAAGACGGTAACAGGGACAAGGATGGATTTGGTCATGGTAAGGGATATCTTTACCCCCATGCTTATAAAGATCACTGGGTGGCCCAGCAATACCTCCCTGACGATTTGCAGGGACGGGCATTTTACCAACCTTCCAACCAGGGATATGAAGCCAGGGTTAAGGATGACGTAGCCCGCCGCAGGGAGATTCAACTGGCTGCTTTTCTGGATTCGTCGGAACAGTCGGCAGAGTCCCAGGCTGAATACTGGCAGGAGCGAACCTTCAGCAATACGGCTGAGCTTCTTTCCCAACTGCGTGATTACACCTTCTCCCAGGTTGAAATAAAACGACATCAATTGATCCTGGTTTTAAATGCCGGAGATGGGATATTCCTGGGCGAAGCCTTAAGAAAAGCTGAAGAGGGGACTGTGTACGGTCTGGTGAATCGTGACGCTGAAAAGAATCTTCTGGAAAACCGTTATGCCGAACTTGACTACCTGCAAAAACCGGTCATTCTCTCTGTTGGGAAGAATTCAGAAGGATTGATGGATCTGGGTGATTTAATCAAAGAAAAAATCAAATTTGATACTATTCTGGGGAAAAACGCCCTGAACAATATGGCGCAATTACGGCAATTGAGACAGATGATTGCGCCTGGAGGAAACCTGGTTTTGGTTGAGAGTATCCCCTCGCAAGGGCAGCGATTGTCTGGCTATTTGCCTGAAAACAGTATTTCGCGGGCACTTCTCAAAAAACTCCTAAAGGCTGAAAGCAGGATCTATGAAATTGAATCAGATGATAAACGGCAACCAAAGGCAGTGGATTTATCTGAAATGTTGAATCGTGAAGGGTTTAAATCCGCTTTTTCCAAACAAACAGATTTTTTTAATAGAACGATTATTTCAAAAAAAAGAATAACAGACTGGTTTTCACTGGAGTCAACCTCCCGGAAAACTTATGCCCGGTATTTAACGGAGGAATTATCACTTGATGAGATAGAGGAGATCAAGACTCTGCTCTTGAATGTCGTGGCTGGCAGGGTTGTGGAATGGAAATCAAGCTGGTTGTTTGTCAAAGCTGTTCAACAGCCATGACAAACATAACAAGCGGTTCGATTAAAACTGAACCCACCCGGGAATCATGAAAAAACCAGAGTTCCAATCTGTCTTTTCACCCTGTTTTCAAAAGATTCCGACATCAGCTCATCCAGCCACTTGTCCAGATTCTTCCGCGTAACTCGTTTCCATTGTCCGGACTGTGCCTTTAACAAGGCATTTCCCCTGTCAATCTGCACCTCACCAATACCATTAATTTCAATAGTATGGGAAGTTTGAGCAACTTCACCCAGCAGAATTGCAGTTTTTAACGCTTCTCGTACTTCCGATGGTTCCATTAAATCCTCTGCATATAATGTTAAAAGAAAGGTAAAGAGATCCCTTTACCTTTCTATCGGCAAGAAGACTGGAAACTTTAGAAATATTCTTACTAAAAAGCTTGTCATTTCGGGTTGGAATCAGTATCCGCAATGATTACATTGCAGTACAAGAGAAGATCCCGGATCAAGTCCCATAAGCGCTTACTTTAGCAAATATTACCAGGAGCAGGGATTATGGTAGGGCGGGGTTACATCCCCGCCAGAACCAACTCAAAGGCGGCCATGTAAGGCCGCCCTACCGTTTTGAAAAATTGAATTTTATCTCGATAATATTCGTATTTAAGCGCTTATGGGATCGGGCTTGTCCTCAACATGACTGGGGATCCGGGATAACAAAGGGACGATATAACGATCTTTCAATTGTGTCACAGCCTGCAAACCCGGCATGGCACACGATGACTGAAAACTCTGGGAATATTACTGTGGATGTAAGAGTGTGTGCCTAATTGAGAAGAATCCGAAGGGGCTGGTTTGTGATTACTATTTTTCTCTTGAATAGGTGGTTATTAACCCCTTGAATACAGTCTTGGGGGTCATTTCCATGTATTTATTGATCAATTGCCCCGAAATCTCCGTAGCCTTTTCCCATAAGTTCGAAGCCTCTTGGATATCCAGTGCTTTCTCCATCTGAGCACGCCAGATATTGTGATAAAACCTGAGCTTTGCCAGTTTTTCTTCACCCCTGTAAACCAGGTATTGTGAATCATCAACCGATGGTAAGGAGGAAATGTTGGATACAAAAGCCAAAAATGGCAGTTCAGAGTCTTCCCTTTCGTACAGAAGAAGAAAACACTGGTTGGTCTGACTGTCAGGGATAAAATAGTAGGTGGTGCGAGAATTGCTTTCATTCAACTGGTCAGCCGTATTTATTAAGGCATAAGCTTGAATCCGCTGAAGCCATTCATCTTTAATACCAGGGAAGATCATGGGGCCGACATTGGTGGAAGAATTATAAATGCTGCGAATGACCGGTGCGTCCTCATTGGCTAACATATCCTCCAGGTATTCACAAAACTGCGTATAATTGATAACCGAGTCGATGCCGGTAAAATTCAATTGTACATAACGACGTGTCTTTCCGACCAATGAAGCTTCTTGAATCTTTATAATGTCAAATTTTGGTTGATTTAACCGCTGTAGCTCTTTAATTGCCAGGTTAATTGCACTTTTCACGGGATCACCTTTCTGTTGCAGGCGACCTTTCACCCTCAGAAAATGTTCCCTCAACTCTTCTTCAGAGACCTTTTCATACAGGTGTTCAAATAAAAATTCCAAAGCTTCGTACTGGATTCCCCTAGTGGCTCTTTTCCTGGGCATCAACTCCCTGACGTTTTCCCATTCTTCAATCTCAAAGCTTGTACGCTTTTTTGCAATACGAGGAAGCATCTTGAATAACCTTTCCAATTGAATTTTATGTGTCTTAATTTTTTTTACATCTTAATTGAATCAAATCGGAATAGCAATTTCCGTTTCAGATCGTTTCAGATAATTGAATGCAAAAAGTTCAAAACTTGGTTAAAAAAATAAATATTGTAATATGTTATGAAGTCAATCATTCACTCTTCCATTATTGCCCCTTTTTTTGATCCTACTGCCAGCATTCAAAAATATGTTTCTGGGGCTACCCCGAAAAGTTGATTTTTTGTCATTTCGGCCTCCCATACTGTTTCATAATAGAAAAATCGAAGATTTTTCCAATATAAGCAGACGTCAAGTCACACTTGTCATCCCGGATCCCCAGTCAAGCTGATGACAGGCCCGATCTGGGATCTAGTTGAAATATATTGCTTTTTAACCTGGATGCCGGATCGGAGTCCGGCATGACACTGTGCGAACTAACTCAGCTGAGTTGCGCTTTCTGTATTATGACATAGCCTGTCCGAGCCGGAGTCCAGGTTCAAAAATTTTCGATTAAATCCCCCGGATGCCCGATCAAGTCCCTTCAGCGCTTAATTAAGCACTTTTTGATATAAAATACAAGTTTCCTGAACGATAGGGCGGCCCTACGTGGTCGCCTTTGAGTATATACTGGCGGGGATGTAACCCCGCCCTACCGTAATCCTTGGTCTTGGTAATATTTGCTTAAGTGAGCGCTTATGGGATCGAGCCTGCCCTTAGCTTGACTGAGGATCCGGCATGACATCGGTTCCGAATTTCCATTGTTTTTTGATGACTAAGAAATAAGCCCTAAATTGATCTTGATAACACTTTTCGGAGCGGACTCATTTCTATTTCCCCGGAGTACTCAATTTAGAAAGTTAACCATCTGAATGCCGGCAGCTGCGATCAGAAATCATCATCGAAAATGTCTGACTGTCACAAAAATATTCATGAGGCGTTGTCAGGGTTTTCATTCAGCCACTAATTACATGAAATAGTTCAGAAAAGTATAATGGCTGATTAACTCCCGAGATATTTGGGTGTTTTTTTTTATATTTGTGGTTGACAGAGATTTTTTCGAAGTTTAGGTAATATTACATGTTATAAAATATATATAAAAATAGATTTAACAATCGATATTGTTGTAGATTAACAAATTTATCAAAAAAGGACTTTTTGAAAATGCGATTTATATCGGTTTTAGGTCTGTGAATCGAGTTTCGTTTAAAAATTAACACCAATTATCTAAATAACGTTCAGGAGCAGAAATGGAAAAGGTAGAAAAAGCTAAAGTATTTAAGAGACATGGGAGAAGGCGATCAGTTTCATTTAATCCAAGTCATCAATTCATAGAAGAATCCGTACAGGATTATTTGGAAAAAGGCGGAAGGATAACCCGAATTGAGAGAGTAAATGGGAATTATGAGAATTTTGTCGGTATGCCGGATTCTCTATCATCCGCTGATGATTTTCTCTTTGACAGGTAGATCCGGTCTAATTAGAAACTGCCCGGTTGTCTGATGTTTCGGCAAGAAGTTATGGGAAGCGAGTGGTTTCTAAATTATCCAACAGAATTTCCTGAAGGCTACTCCACATCAAGTTTTCCAGATCTCAACAACATTGCTGAAAGACATTCGGTAATCAAGCAGTGTGACTTACCCATATTTTACTCAATCTTCAATTAATCCACAAAAATCAGGGTGATCTCTAAGAGAACGCAGGAGTTGATCTTCCCAACGATCAAGTCTGTTTTTCATCATTCTGTTGAGATGCTGCATGAATAAGTATCCCATGGGTTTATCGTTTTCAAACACCTCCAGAAGACGTTTGCCGTCAATGGTAAATACGTCGCTATCCTCTGCACATTTGGCCATCATTGAAAATGGCTCTCTGGCAATGATGGCTGACCAGCCGAAAGAGTATCCGGGTTTTATTGCTCCCATGGAGATGGTAACTTTCGATGAGATTCTTTTCTGTAAAAGAATTTTCCCCTGTTTCAGCATATAAAACTTCTCAGCCTTGTCCTTTTCATCGAAGACAACCTCATCTTCTTTGTATTTTATCAGTGTTATATGCGGTTCCAGTTGAGATAGCACGCTGTTTGACATTTTGTTGAGGATCACAATATTTTTGAGCTCGGAAGTTAGGTTCATGTGCATTATCCGTTTTCGCGTCCATTAAAGATTTAGTGTCTGCACTGTCAGATCTGCCAGGGAGTAAAAGGGTTGAGGGTAGAATAGCAGAATGATTGAGCAGATTGCTGTTAGGATTAATGGGATTAAACACCAGGCAGGAGCTTCCTTTATGCTCTTGTCAAATCTTGATTCTTCTGCCGGGCTGAAAAACGCCTTATAGACAATGGGGAGGAAATAAGCGGCATTCAAAACCGAGCTTACTAACAACACAATCAACATTCCAATCTGATTGGCTTCAAGTGTTCCCAGAACAAGGAACCATTTGCTGATAAACCCTCCGCCGGGTGGCAAGCCAATCACGCTTAACGACCCAAATAGAAAAGCCAGCATCGTCAAGGGCATGCGTAGTCCAATCCCTTTCATGTCACTGATGTTTTTGATGCCAGTTGTTACAAAAATTGCTCCGGCACAAAAGAATAGTGTTATTTTTCCAAATGCATGCATTGCGATATGCAACATTCCCCCTTTTAACCCCAGTGGGGTAAGGAGAGCCGCTCCTAAAACTATGTAGGAAAGTTGACCGATAGTTGAAAAAGCTAGTCGAGACTTTAGATTATCCTGAGCCAGGGCAATAAGAGATGCTGTAATGATGGTGAAAGCGGCAATATAACATACCGGTGTCCCCAGGTTGTGAAGTTGAAGTGTATCTATTCCGAAAACACCGGTTAGGACGCGAAAAATACAAAATACTCCAACTTTTACGACAGCTACAGCGTGAAGAAGGGCACTGACAGGTGTCGGTGCCACCATCGCTGCCGGCAACCAGGAGTGAAATGGCATAATTCCCGCTTTTGCAAAACCGAAAACCAGGAGTAACAGCAGAATAACAAGGGTTAGTGTCGATTCTAATTCTGCCAGCAGACCCTTACTCGAAAAGTCCAATGATCCGGTTGTCTGGTAAATGATAATCATTGCAGGGAGAACCAGACCAATCGAAGAACCAACGATGTATGCCAGGTATTTTCTACCTGCAGTTTTAGCCTCCCTATCTTGATGATGGGTTACCAAAGGGTAGGTGGCAAACGACAGCATCTCGTAAAACAGGTACATTGTCAGCAGGTTTGCGGAAAATGCAACTCCGATGGTGGCGGATAAGGATACGGCAAAAAAGCAAAAATATCTGGTTTGACTATGTTCCTTTAACCCTCGCATATATCCAATGGAATATGCCGAGGTTAAAATCCAAAGAAAGGAGGAAACAAGCGCAAATAAAAGTCCAAAAGAATCGACCTTAAGGTGAATAGCCAGATCAGGAAGAACTTGAAAAATGTTAAAGCTGATGGTTTTGCCGAGGAGAACAATCGGAAGCATGGAGAGTACGATAGCGAATTTGAGGATCGCAGCGATAAACGTCCAACCTTCTCTTATGTTAGGCTTTTTCCACGATACAATAATCAGCGGTACAACTCCCAACGAGACCAGAATGGCAAGGAGCGGTTTTATTGAAACAATAGCTTCCATATGATTTAGGATAATTTTTTACTCACAGTTTTCCCGAATTGTTAAACACGAATTAACTTAATAACTTGAAAGGTTAGGTTTCTCTGTCATGCCGGACTTGATCCGGCATCCAGCGTTTTGAAATAATAATGGATTCCGTGTCAAGCACGGAATGGCAGTATATCAGCTTTCTTTGGTCTATATTTTAATAAATTGTACAAGATCTCAAAAATTGCCAGTTAGCAATATTATTGTAATAGTCTGTTATCCTTTTAAATAAAAAAAATGGAATCAATTTCGAATTAGGGCATAACCGGTAGAATTATATACGTAACGAATTCATTTGTATAAAGCCCTGATAAAACCAAAAGACCGGCAGTAATTAATGCCGGGATTAGCATCCCGATTGGCGCTTCTCTGATCGTTGCCGATCCGTGTCCTTTAACATTTGAATTGTCCCCAGAGGAGAAAAAACCAATTTCAATGATCCGAAAGAACAGAATGGTGTTAACAAGACTGCTAAAAAGCAAAGCAATTACAAAACCCCATTGATTCGCAACAATACCTCCCTTGATAAGATACCATTTACTAAAAAAACCGCAGGTAGGTGGAACACCGATGATGGAAAATCCCCCTATAATGAATACTGTCATTGAAACTGGCATCTTGGAGATAATTCCTTTAAGATCTTCAAATCTTTCGATCTTTGTCATGTATTTGATATTTCCGACAGCCAGGAATAAGCAGAGTGTCATTAAGGCATCGTTTGCGATGTGCAGGATTGCGCCGGTCATACCATCACTGTTTCCCAACCAGAAACCACCCACCATGTATCCGACTTCAGCTATGATTATAAATGACAGCATTTTGAACAGATTCTTTTGAGCCAAAGCCAATACAGACCCCATAACAATGGCAACAATGGCAATCCAGACAACAACCGCTGTCAAAAGCTGGTTTGAAAATGAAAAAGCGGGAGTAAAGAGCGAAAAAACCAAACGAATCATCACATAGATCATGACTTTTGTTGTTAAGGGAGCAATCAGGCTACTGGCAGCGGAAGGCGAATAAGAATAGGCGTTGGGGAGCCAATTGTGAAGAGGGAATAGTGCCATCTTGATGAAGAGACCGATAAGACAAAGCACAAAGCCAAAAACGATGGTTTTGGAGGTCTGCAATGCTGGTATCAGAGTCGCCAGATCAGCCATGTTAAGCGAGCCGGTGGTTAAGTACAGATACCCGATTCCTAACAGATAGAAGCTGGCGCCAATTGTGCCCATAAACACATAGTTTAATCCTGCCAATGGAGCATGGCTCCTTCCCAGTCCGATCAGGGCATAACCGGTGAGTGCGGTAATCTCTAATAAAACATACAGATTGAAGGCATCCCCTGTGATGGTTATTCCCAATAATCCTGTTACAAACAAGACATACAGGGCGTAAAATGCACCAGATTTTTCCTTGAACTCCTGATCAACCTTCGGTTTTGCTGCGACCAGGTTTAGTAGTGCCACCAGGGTGATTAAAACCAGTACAAAAGCATTCAAATGGTCAACTTTGTACTCGATGCCAATGGGAGGCGGCCAACCACCAAGGCGGTATGATATGATCTGTACCTCAAATATACTTAGAAGCAGTTCGACTGAAATATAAAGAGCTGCTGTCAAAGTAATAACGGCTATGGGATAGCAGAACCGTTGGTTGAGCCATCCGAAAGCGGTGATAATAAATGCCGCTATTAATGGCAAAGTAATCAGCAATGCCGGATATTGTAATATCATTTGGATTGTATAATGGAATGAATTTGATCCTCCTCGAGAGTCCCATACTGCCGGTGGACTTTTATTGCCAAAGCCAGCGCAACACCAAGCGTGGCCACAGAAACCACAATCGCTGTCAGCATCAGAACATGGGGTAAAGGATTAATGTAATCTGCTGGTATAATAGTTGGTTCGGACTCTCCGTGAAGTACATGGCTAATTATTGGAATGGTGGCTCCTTTTTTTGCACCTATAGAGACATAAAAAAGAATGATCGATGTTTGGAAGATGTTCATACCGATAATTTTTTTTATCAGATTTTTCTTGGCAATCATGGCGTATAGCCCAATCATCATTAAGATGGCGAAAGCCCAGAAATTATATTTTGCAATCAGAAGATTCACAAAAGTAGCCATTTATAATCCTTCTTTGTGTTTACCGGAAGAAGAGATGTTATAATATAACCAAATCATCACAGCCATAACAGACAGCCCGACACCGACTTCCACGATTAATATCCCATGGGATCTGGCCCATACCGAATCAGTGGCCAACAGATCAGCTAGAGCACTGTAATCGAGAAAGGATGCTCCCATCAACAAACAGAGCATGCCGGTGCCGGCGTAAAGAAAAACTCCGGCGGAAGAAAGCAATGCCCCTTTCTTTTCACTCAGGCGGCCGATTGTTGAACGGAGATCATGGGAAATGGCAAACAGGATAATTGAGGCACCCAGGATAACCCCCCCCTGAAATCCGCCCCCCGGGCTGTGGTGTCCATGGGCGATAACATACAATGCAAAAATCTGAAGAAACGGAATGACCATGCGGCAAGTGGTTTTTATAATCAGATCGTAGGGTGTCCATTGTGAGTCAATCCTTTCAAAATTTGGATTTGCGAGGGGCAGGTTTCCACCCTCTTCAATGTGCACGATGACTCCGGTGTTGATGTGGCGAAATAATCGACTTCTCGCCTGTTTTCCTTCAAATTTCCTGAGCAGAATAAAACAAGCCAGACCGGCGGCAAAAATAACTGTTGTTTCGAACATGGTATCAAAACTCCGGTAGTCTGCTAAAACTGCAGTTACGACATTGGGAACAGCCGTTTCTTCAACCGCCTGTTTGATATAGTAGGGTGAGACATGCATACTGGCCGGTGACAATGGGTCGCTCCAGGCAGGAAATTCTCCAATGCCGTATATGAATAGTATTCCCGTTAAAGCGACAACTATTAATCCAATCCGTTTCAATCTTTGCTCCTTCTGGTTGTTTGGAATACTGCAGCAACGAATAAAACAGTGCTCACCCCTGCTCCGACGGAAGCTTCAGTAAAAGCAACATCAACCGCTCCCATGATCGCCCAAAGTAAACACATTAAAAAGCTATAGGCTCCAAATAGAATGGCAGCACCTAGCAGATCTTTGATCGTTATGGTTGCGATGCCGCAAATGATGACAAAAGTGAGAATGATAATATCAAATTGCCAAATCATAAGAGTTTATTGTTAAAGTTTTACATACCCTCTTCAACCGTTGAGGAGTTGTCTTTTGTCCATGGTTTTAATCCGGCAATAAATCCTGCGTCGATAATAGCATGGGTAGCTGTTGGACTGGTAATAAAGACTGAAATCACGATTATCATGATTTTAATCGCTGTGAAAATCGAATTCGATGAAAGATCATGCAGTGTATAAAGAGCCATTCCCGACATGGTTAGCAGGAGACCGGCGGTATCCAGTTTACCGGCAGGATGTAGCCTTGAATAAAAATCCGGGAATCTGATGATTCCAACGGCTCCACCTGTAAAAAAGGCCAAACCGCTTATTAATAAAGCTATAACAATAAAATCCATACCAACCCCTTTGCTTCGAATGAGTTATTCGTCCTGAAGTCCTTTTCGTTTTTGGAAATACTTGGATGCTGCCAATACGGCGATAAAATTCAGCATTGAATAGGCGATGGCGATATCCACGAACATATCCACACGATTGAAAATAAGTCCTATCAGTACTAATAATGCAGTTGTCTTACTACCGATGGCGTTGACCCCGATAAGCCTGTCCAAAGTTGTCGGGCCGAACACAGCCCGGTATAGTGACAGTATCATGAGCAGGCATATAAAAATGCCGGAATAGAGAAAAATCGAGTCCATTATTTATTAAATATTTTTGCGATTCTCGTTTCCATATCGCCAGGTAAAGATTCAGCTGAGGCTGAATCAATCACATGTACCTCGAAATCCCCAAAATCGGTAGCATATACTGTAATAGTACCTGGCGTCAGTGTGATTGAATTGGCAAAAGTGGTGATGGCAAGGTCTCCTTTTAGGCTGCTTTTGAATTTAATTATTTTTGGATCGATCAGATCCATCATCTTCGGATGGAACACCAGATACATGACATGAATATTGGCCAGAAAAACCTGGAACAATAACCAGGGTATATACATGAAAAATTTTGGTACTTGAATTGGAATCCTGCTGTAATCATAGGACGAAAATATCAAGTCACTGGAAAAGAAAGAAACCAGGAAGCAGGAGATTAACCCCAAACTCAAATGAAACAGATCAAATCGTCCTGAAAGGATCACCCAAATGGGCAGCAGGATAAAAAAAGTCATGAAAAAAGGTAATCCAAATCGAGCAGGCTTGGGTTTGTTTTGATTGTCAGATTTAGATGCAGTATCCAAGAGACCTCCTGAAAAAAATAAGTCCTCATGTTTGCTCGAAACTAACGGGTAATCCCAATTAAAATCAGCATGCAGAGAATCAAAAGAGACAAACAGGCTCCAACTCCGACCGGCGTTTTAAATGTGCTAAAATCTTCAACCTCCTCTGCCCCTTCTTTTGGCGGAGATTCTCCCCCACGGGTTAATGCAATAGCAATTTGACGGGGATTTTGGCTTATCTGTGCCAGCCTGAGTACGATAATCATCACTATGGATTGAGCCCTTGAGCGAGTGGATTCAAGTGGCCCCAGACAAAAAGCGAATAACTTACGCCCCAGTATTCTATAAAACCAATCTGTATCGACGCTGATAGACAATTCACCTCCCAGTTTATCGAGAAATATCCAAAATGCTGCCAATGTCAACAACAGCAGCTGCACCATAACGATGACACGATTTGCTTCATAGGGCTGAAAACTCACGGAATAGGGAAGCAGATCATATAGAATTTTGGGATAAATCCCCGTCAGAATGCAGAGAACGGCCCCTAAACCCATTGCCAGTAGCATGTTAAGTGGGGGTTCTTTTGCGCGGGGAATGCTCTTTTCCCCACTTTCGGATTTCCCGAACCAGGTACCCCAGGGCAGTTTTAGACCCGTATGCAGAAAAGTACCAACAGAAGCCAGGTGCAGCATTAATTCAATGGAGGGTCGGTGCAACCCGCCCGCTGCAGCAACCACCATGGTTTTACTGACAAAGCCGTTAAACAAGGGAACGGCAGAGATGGAGAAAGCGCCAATCATGTATAATCCCATGGTTATTGGCATTTTTTTATATAATTGGCGCCCCTGCAGATCGGTTAGTTTTCGCCGTCCCGTTACTTGAATAACAGCTCCCATGCCCATGAATAAAACAGCTTTATAGAGTATATGACAAAAAGCATGAGCGCTGGCTCCATTAATGGCAAGTTGACTGCCAAGCCCAACCCCACAAACCATGTATCCAACCTGGCTGATGATGTGATAGGCCAACAGCCTTCTTATATCATTTTCCAATACTGCGTAAACAACGCCATACAGTGCCATAATAGCACCCAACCATACCAAGAGCTCAACCCCCGGAAACGAGCGGATTAATACATAAACTGCCGATTTTGTCGTAAAAGCTGTCATAAAAACTGCGCCTGTGATGGTAGCTTCAGGGTAAGCATCGGCTAGCCAGGCGTGGAAAGGAGGAACAGCGGCGTTGATGATAAACCCCAACAGTATCAGTTTTGAAGCCAGTGGTTGAAAATCAAATACAGTGAATTCAATGGAGCCGGTGGCGTTTACATGCATAACAATCCCGGCCAACAGAATACATCCCCCGGTCGTGTGAACCAGGATGTATCTTAATCCGGCATTGAGGGATGATTTTGTTCGCGAATACCAGATCAGAAATACTGATGAAGCGGCCATCAATTCCCAAAATACAAACAATGAAAACAGCTCTCCTGAAAAGACAACACCCAACGTGCTTCCGACATAAAGATAAGCAGCAGTGTGTTGACCTGTCTCTTTGATATGAATGGCGTAAAGAATACTGATAAAAGAGGCAATGACAAAAACGTAACCAAAAACAAGGGCGAGCTTGTCGACTTTTCCAAAAACCAGGTCGTAGTCAAGAAAACCAATGGTCCAATAAGTCCCCGTTGTCATGGTTAGCAGGTTTGTAAAAGCCAGAACGGGAATGAGCAAGGCGACTGCTTGTTTTAATCTTCTGTTTCGTAAAACAGGAAGAAGTAATGCTCCGATGAAATAGATCAAAAACGGGGGAATGGACTCAATCATAGAACCTCTCATCTTTCATCAACCAAAGATGACCGAGCCACTTAGAAACGATAATGATGAAAATACACCCGAAAAACCCAAAAAAAACATCAAAGACAGGAATACTCTGCCACCAAAAATGTGGATTCAGGTTTGGGAAGACAAATCCAAGGACCGACGCAATCAGGATACACACAATTAAAGCTATTCGTAACTTTATAATCATGATTTTTCTCCTAACGGGCTTTCAGGGACCATATTGCCAGATTTACCCCTGATCTCATCACCTTAAGAACAGCGCATAATGACAGAATGCACTGGAAAAACAAGATTATTTCGATTTTCGCTTTGTTTTAAGACCTGAATTGGAAACACTTAATTAATTAAACAACTAGTGATTCCAAAGAGAAAACAGTTCCTCCTCAAAAAGATCCAAAGTCTCAATAATTGGAACCAGCCAAGGCTCAAGGTTATATTCCAACTTACGTTAGAAGTTTGATTTGGAATCTAACTTGAAAAACTGATAAGAAACCACTCCGAATGTTTAAAAACTGGAGTAAAAAGACCGTAAAAGGCTGGGGCCCAAGACTTTTAAATTGTGAATCATTGTAATCATTCTGGGCCAAATTGCAAGGAATTTTTTTTAAAAACTTAAGCCGGTTCGGAGTTGGTATAATAGGCAGGGCACGATTTGATCACTACTGATTAGTGTAGGTCTCGACTTCATCGTCTAAAACAATCAACTCTACTCCTGCATCCCTGAACATTTCTCTGGTTTCCTGTGCAGCATGATATTTCTTTTTTGCCACTACTTTTTTTATTCCTGAACTGATAATGAGCATGGCACAAACCCGACAAGGCTCCATTTTACAGTAAAGGGTTGTTCCTTCCAGCGAGATACCATATCGAGCAGCCTGACAGATGGCGTTTTGCTCGGCATGAATTGTTCTCACGCAATGTTTTCTAATAGTTCCGTCTTCGTCGATAACCTCTTTCAGCAAGTGCCCGATCTCATCACAATGGGGTAAACCGGGGGGGCTTCCCACGTAGCCGGTGCTGACGATCCTCCTATCCCTGACAATAATACAACCGCTCCGTCCCCTGTCGCAGGTGGCTCGTTTGGCTACGGTTTCCATCAGTTCCACAAAATAATCATCCCATGAAATTCTGCTCATAAGTCCTCTTCTTGAAATATTTGGTGTTTTTCCAAGGGGATTCTAGATCCACTTGTCGTAATTTTTTAAAGTCATAAACGTTTCCGTTGAGACAATGGAATCGAGTTTAGCCAGGTCGTTACAAAGAAAATTGATCACAGCGTAAGGTTCAAGAAATACTTCAATAATCAGGTCAAATCTTCCGGTAACGATTGAAGTCGCATTTACAGCAGGAAGGATGGATACAGCTTCAGCTGTTTTCTCAAGGTCTTTGCTGACGGCCACCTTGGCTCCCAGAAAAATGACCTGTTTTTCCGTAATTTGATTGGGATTGACCAGTCCTTTTACTTTCAAATAATTGTTATCGGAAAGCTTTTTAATGCGATTTCTCACCGTCCCTTCTGAAATGGATAATTTAGCCGCAATTTCATTGTTTGAAATCCTGCCATTGTCTTTTAGACAAGAAATTATCGCCACATCCGTTTTATCTATTTTCATAACTCTGTTAGCTGAATTTGCTTCAATTCGCGTTTATTAGGAATTCTTAAGATACTGAGCAATTTTTATCCTCATATGACCGTTCCATCTACTTGTACTATAAAGAGCACTTTCACTCAACCACCAACTTTCGGAATATGGCAATTCTAAATATAGAGATTTGTCAAATCGAACGATATAACCTTCAGGAAACAATTGTTCTACACATGGAAAACTTGATATTTACATTGTGATATCAATTGAGTATATGGAACTCCTTCAGAGTTCTGATAATTGGAGTGTTTTACTTGTCCTGGGGCGGCGCTTATAAGTTCGCTGACCCCAGGCTGTGAATATTTAACCCCGTTGGGGTATATGCATCAAGCTAACTCAGAAACGTTTACAATTAAGGATTGTCAATTAATTATTAAACAAAACAAAACAAAAGGTTACTTTATTGAGAAGGAAGATCGAACAATTAATAATCAATTGATAACAACTAATGATCAATTTTGCAGGTGCCTTTGCAAACGTCCTTTGAAGGGGCAAGTTTACAGGTAATCTCTTTAGCTTGATGCGTATGCCCCGTTGGGGTATTCTTCCCGGACAATTTCTGCCCGGCATTCCCCGAAGGGGATACACATCAATAGCCCAGGGTCAGTGAGCTTGGAAACGCCACCCTGGGTATTTAGTCACCCCCCTGATAAAGGAACGCTGAAGGCGTTCAATAAAAATAAAGTCTCATTCATTTATCATTGGAAAATCAGGAAACACGGCACAAATCCGGCGATTAATACTGAACAATGTGGTTTTTAGAAGAATGTCCCCTAATTTTTGCTCCTGTTATTGAATAATAGAAAAACTGGTTTTCCCAAAATTAGAATTGCTGTCGGAATGAAGGTTCTTGCCGATATAGTATATCCTTTTGAATGGAGGATAATAGCGGATTTTATTTATATGCATAAAAATTACGCATAACATAATATACAATTGACAATTTACGAATAACAGATTACAAAAGCAATAGAAATTCGTTATTCATATTCCTGAAGGATTACACGACTGGATTTATTCCGAAAAACAAGTTTTTTTTCATTGATCTTGAAGAGTATGATTAAAATATTGATTCACTTAACCTTAGTGGGTTAAAATCAGACGAAAGGTTCATTTTTGTGATTGTTTCGAAGTGATGGTATAGGAAAAGGTTTAAAACGGTAAAATACAGCCCGTTAATTGCCGGATTTCAGAAAGGCAAGCGATTCATTTTTATTTAAATCAATTGGCTTTATTTACCTTCGGGCTATTCACGTGAACAGTTACCTGGCTTCCTTTTAAAACCAAAAGGAAAATGATTTCGTTAAATGTAGACTGGCAAAAAAATCCCAATTAAAGGAGTTAATTATGATTGTTGGAGTCTTAAAAGAGATTAAAGCGGAAGAAAATCGTGTTGCCATGACGCCTTCCGGAGTTGAGATTATGAAACTTAATAATCATACTGTTTTGGTGGAAAAAGGGGCGGGAATCGGTAGTGGATTTGAGGATGCAGAGTATTTAAAAGCTGGGGCTACACTAACTGAAACGCCAGAGGAGATTTTCAGCCAGGCTGAAATGGTGATGCATGTGAAAGAACCTTTACCCCAGGAATATGATTTAATCCGCGAAGACCAGATTGTTTTTACTTATCTCCATCTGGCTGCGGCAGAAGAGTTGACCAATGCCCTGATCAAGAGCAAATCCATTTGTATCGCGTATGAAACCATTCAAAGTGGAAATGGGACTCTGCCGTTGTTGACACCCATGAGTGAAGTGGCCGGCAGAATGGCAATTCAGCAGGGAGCCAAATACCTTGAAATGGAGCAGGGGGGAGAAGGAATTCTGCTTGGTGGTGTCCCCGGCGTTGATCCTGGTACGGTTTTGGTTTTAGGGGGCGGGGTTGTTGGAACAAATGCCGCAAAAATGGCTTGCGGGTTGGGAGCAAAAGTCTATCTGCTTGACATGAATCTGGAACGACTTCGTTATCTAAGCGATGTGATGCCATCCAATTGTTTTTTACTGATGTCCAGCCCGGCAACAGTCAGAAAGCTGGTCAAGGAAGCGGATGTGGTTGTGGGAGCTGTTTTAATCCCCGGCGCCAAGGCAACAAGATTGATAACAAGAGATATGTTGAAAACGATGAAGAAGGGATCCGTTATGGTGGATGTTGCCATTGACCAGGGAGGGTGTTTCGAAACCTCAAAGGCCACCACACACTCCAACCCGGTTTATACGGTTGATGGAGTGATCCATTATTGTGTTGCCAATATGCCCGGGGCATTGGCTAAGACCTCGACATTGGCTTTGACCAATGCAACGCTTCCCTACGCTGTGGAAATTGCCAATAAAGGGTGGAAAAAAGCCGCTGTTGAGAATAAGGGAATTCTCAAGGGGGCCAATGTGATCAAAGGAAAAATCTGCTACAAAGGTGTGGCTGATGCGTTTGGTTTGGAATATGTTCCTGCAGAGTCGTTGTTATAGTACCCTATCTATCTCTTTTAGCAGGATAATTACTTGCTCCAAGGATACGCCAAAGGCATCAAAGTATCCCTGGATAAGAATTCAGTTTTTTTTGACTCCCTTACCATTTGGATGTCAGCTCTTTTGATGGCCGCGATCATGGTCATGCCCCGTCTGGGATCGGATTGGGACATGACCTTTTCTTTTAATATCGGGGCGGTCACCGGAATCAGCGAGACTGTATTTCCGAAGAGTGTGTTTGACTACTTTTTTCGGCACTCTGTCCTCAATGCTACTACGGTTGATGAGATTGATATCAATGCTCAAATCTTCACGATATAACTTCTTGCTTGAATCCAGAAATCCCCAAAATCCCTTGGACAATGACTCCCCGATTTGCTCCGAAGTTAAAGAGAGCAGACTTTTAGGTATGTTTCTTTTTTGCATTGTTCCCTCCAGGTTGAACCATTATTTCGTTGTTCCATCCACAAAAGAGATGGTTTAAGTATACCTTGCTTTACGATGAAATTCAATCAATGTAAAATCCCTTGTTGAATATTTCCAGAAAGACTTGTAAATACTCCGGTATTGTTTTAATACAAAAAGGGTTTGTTTGATGGTTTTTCAGTCAATGGCTGTGAGTTCATACAGATTCAGAGATACAAACCTGCTAGCCAGAGTGGATTGGAAGGTACCAGGCAAAGTATAGCAACAGGCAGAACAGGAGGAAGAATAATACCTGACTGCTTCTGTTGATTATAAGCTTTGAACCGATGAATGGTAAAACGATCAGGCCAAGCAGGCTGCCGGCAAAAAAACCAAACAGATGTGCAGTCACATCAGTCTGTGGACTGGTTCCCAACATGGCAAAGATACCAAACCCCGCCAGGAAAGGAACAAAATAGCGTCCCTTAAATTGTCGTTGGTGATAATAATTGCGAATACCAAAAACCCCCATCAAACCAACAGCGCTGAACACTGCTGTTGAAGCTCCGACTGACGGATGACCGGTTTGATAAAACAGGGCATTGAAATAATTTCCCAGGGCAGAAGAAAGCAGTATAAGAAACCAGGAGAATCCCGGACCAACAAAATAGTTGACACCACTAACAAAAACAATGAGTCCGGCGAGATTGCTCAAAAGATGGGCATCGTCCACATGAAGCGTCATGGCTGTAAAGATCCTCCACCAGTCTCCTTCCAGAACACCATCAGCTGTAAATTTTCCCAGTTCGTACCATTTTGTGAAAGTGTCTATTCTGGTGACATTCCAGTGGAAAAATGCCAGGCAGACACCGATCCAAACAGTTAGAAATGAAAAACGAAAGGTATAGTGGTTACTTTTTTCCTGAATGGGTGGCCAGTTTTCATTTTCTTCAAAGAATGCCTGGACTTCTGTCTTTGCCAACCCTTCAAAACGGACAGGAATATAAAACAGCTTTTGCCAATACTCGTTCTGAAGAGTGAAGGGTACGGAACGTGCCAACAACAGAAGCTCTATCTCTTTGCACTCCTTGCGGGTTGATACGCGAATGACGAAAAAATCGGGATTTGTAAAAAAATCTATCATATTGCTCTGTGGTGTTTTATTCCCCAAAAGCCAGGGTAAATTTGTTCTATGGCCAAAAGAGCTGATGGAACTCCTTCAGAGTTCAATAGGATAAAAGCTTGCCTCATATAACATTGGGCTTAACCGAAGATCAGGTTCGCCCCATGAATCCAATCCGGTCAATGGTTTGTAACGCAGACCAAATGCGCCCTGCCCCAAAAGCCCATAAGCCATACTATTAGGACTTGGATGAGGTATAATAACTGACAAATTTATCCAATGATTTTATGGCGGATCGGATATCGGTAAAAACAGGCAATCCATTTTTTTCAAGAATCCCGACAAAATCCTGATAATACTGTCCGGCATTAACCGATATTACCATCGGTTTTGAATAGGTTTTACTCAACCCAACCAGACGGTTTGCAAGACCATCGGCATCATGACAGGTTTGCGGGGTTGTTTTCAGGGAAATGGGATGCGGAACTATGGCTACAAAAACGCAATCCACATTTTCATCGTTGATGACCACCTCCACAAAATCGGCATACATCTTGTCGTCAGCCATGGGAGAAATATCAAGGAAAGGACTCTTGGTATCAACCAGGCCGAATTTATTAATCCGGTTAAGTTTTTCTATTGTATCCGAACCAAGCTGCGCCTGGGTTAGATTTTTTAACTCGTCGGCTCCAACCGTCGATTCAAAGCCGGCATTGACAACACCGGCAACCCGGTTACTGCGAGGGATCTTGTTGTGAAGCAGTGAAAAGGTCTGGACGATGTCATAGTGCTCTTCGATATTCTCAACCAGAATAATACCAGCCTGTCGGCAGGCTGCTTTAAATACTTCATAGCTACCTGACATGGCGGCTGTATGAGAAGCGGCGGCTTTTGCGCCGGCATTTGTTTTTCCTGATTTATAAATGATAATCGGTTTTTCGGTTTTTAATCCCAACTCGAAGAACTGCCTTCCCTCTCCCGGATATAACCCCTCAAGGTATAAGGCAATGACACTGATACTTTCCCTTTTTGAATAGAACTCAATCAGGTCGGTTACCTTAACGTCATACTGATTTCCAAAACTGACAATGGCTTTAAATATCTTGGAGTGCTGAAACCGATCCAGGGCAGTTACTGAAAAAGCACCGCTTTGAGTCAACAATAGTGTATTACTGAACTGTGAATGTCCGATCTCCAAGCGTTCCTGTTCCATAAACAGAGTGTTGACGCCTTTACGATCTTTTTCCGGGGCCCGGAATACTCCCATGCAATTTGGTCCGATTATTCGGGTATCTTTGGGTTTGACCTGATTAATGCGTTGAATAAATTCATCATAATTGATCTCCGGAGAGATTCCGGGAATCAGTATCACCGCTTTGGGAGGTGAAATATTCAGTTCTTTGATAAAGGATTCGATGAATTTTGCGGGGGCTGCATAGACGACTAAATCCATGGGTTTGTTTACATCCTTCAGGCTTGGATAAAAGGGATATGTTTTTCCTTCAAACGTCACTGATCCGCCCTTGGGATTAATTAAATAGAGATCGTCACGTTCCATATCGTGTAAGAGATGGGCAATGTCCCGCCCCAGACTGTAACGATCCAAATCAGATGAAACTCCTAAAACAGCAATTCCCCGGGGATTAAAAAAACCTTCCAGGTTTTTATCATTAACTCTGCTAATGGGCAGAGAGCGGTCTGAAGTGCGGATAAACTCGGCATACCCGTCTATCGCAACAAACTTGTCACTCTCGGTGATTACAAAAGGGTTAATATCAAGGTTTTTAATGATATAGTTAGGCTTGTTTTTTGAAACAAAGGAATAATGCTCAGCCAGTTGGCTGACAGCATGCACAGCCTTTGTAAAGTGATTGAGATATTCCGGGTGACCGATTTCTTCGAATTTGTGTCTGATATTTAATGTTTCAACCATTTTCCGTGCATCTACCTCCTCCAAAGGAGGTAGAAACAGATTGGCTGGATCAAAGTGTTTCGCAAAAAATTCGGCATCGTCTCCGCCCTTGCTCAATGTTAACACGGGACCGAAAGCATCATCTTCCTTTGCTCCGATCAACACTTCATATCCAAGGGCTTGCGTATGGGGCACAAACTCCACCAGCAGAAAACCAGCTATTTTTGGTTTTGATACCCCGTCAAAGTGAGATAATACCTCCTGCTCCATTTGACTGATCACAAATTGGATAAACAGGGGGTCAAGGTATTTGACACGCCTGACACCACCCAGCTTTTTTTTGTGGGAAATATCCCGCGATACGATTTTGATGATTAGACTGTCTTTAAACCGGGCAAGTATTTTCTCATCTATTTGATCAGCAGATTCCACGTAAGCATAACGGGGGGTTTCCAATCCAATATGGTCAAGCAACTGGTACACTTCGAACTCAAAAAGAACATCCCTATTATCCCCATGGGCTTTTTGAAAAACAGCATCGGTTTTCCGGATAACATCATCTACAAGTGACATTTGACTCTCCCTGTATTTTTTTCAATAAATAGACAGTGTTAATAAGATCATTCAGTATTTTTATTAGCACACCCCTAAGAGAACTGAATTGTTTTGTCAATATCATAGACTTGTTAATGTGAATTGTCCCGGTTTATGGGCCAATAACTTACTTCTTCTTAAAAGTCTCATTGACAAAAATTAGTTGATATGTCAAATATTGAAGCATCAATAATAAACCAATCAAACGAGTATACCCCATGCAAAATGATGATAGACTTCTGTTTTTTCTCTCGAAAGCCCAACACAAACTGGAGGCTTTTCTGAAGAAGTCTCTTCTTTCTCAAAATATAAAGATTACAGCAGTTCAATCCGGGATTCTGTTTTTATTAAAACGTCGTTCCCATACCATGACTGAGCTCAGCAAAGAACTATCAATAGATAATTCTGCCATCACAGGTTTGGTAGATCGATTGGAAAAATCCGGTTTTGCCGAGCGAAAGATCAATCCGGATGATCGCAGGACTTTTTTGATTTCGATTACACCCCAGGGATTTGATGAGATAAACAGGGCAAAAGTGATTATACGGAGAGTAAACGAGCAGATAAAGGAGGGATTTTCGGAGGAGGAGATGGACATTTTCAAGAGGGTTTTGGATCGTTTTTTCACCAAGTTTGACGCGGAAACAATTCCTAAAAACTAGTGTGACAGGACACGCAACATTTTTTCTTTCCGCGTTACTGCGGAACATTGTCAATAGAAAAAGCCGATAACCAGCGAACCACAAACAGGTCATAAAAATGAATCAAACGGATTTGAATCTGATTAATTGGTTGTTAACAGAAGGAGTATCAATCGACTCAAAACCGGTTGAGTCACTCAAACAATGGAAGACGATCTTAAATGATCTGGGCGAAAAATGGACAAGACCCTTCCAAAGAGCCGTGGTTGGAGGTTTTCTGGCAGACAGGACGGCATATGCATTTTTGACGGGTTTTAGAGCAGCCTTACAGAGGCTGTTTCCGCTGATGTCCCCAACCTGTATGGCGGCATTCTGCATCAGCGAAGAAGGTGGAAATCACCCGAAGTTCATTAGAACCAATTTGGAGCGGACAGAATCCTCAAACGGAAAACAGAATAACTGGGTTTTAAACGGGAACAAAAAGTTTATTACCGGGGCCACCGAAGCAGACACGATTTTCGTTGCGGCATCTTTGGGGTTTGATGAAAATGGCAGGAATGATATCCGCTTGGTAAAATTAAAGAGCAATCTGGAGGGAGTCGTCATTAATCCCATGGAGACATTGCCGTTCATACCGGAGATCAGCCATGGTTCAGTCGCTTTTGAAAACGTTATGGTAGAAGATCAACAGATATTGGAGGGGGACGGCTATCTTAATTATATCAAACCTTTTCGCTATCTCGAAGATGTTCATGTATCCAGTTCGGTGCTCGGTTTTCTTTACAGAACGGCTTGTCTATTCTCCTGGGAGGCTTCCATAAAGGAGAAGCTAATCTCGCTTATATTATTGGCCCAGGGTTTAGCAGAAGCTTCCCCTGAACAGTTTGAAACCCATATTGCCTTTGCCGGATTTCAAAAACAGATGGATCGTTTGACTGATGGGTTAGACAGCGAACTGGATAAAACGCCCCGGGATTTCAAAGCAGCCTGGATAAGGGACAGACAGATTTTTACCATTGCTGAAAAAGCAAGACATAAGAGGCTGGAGAAAGCGTGGAATAATTTCCAGGCAAGATGAACTGACTGCAACCGCCTTCAATTACCCAAAATAATACAACACCGATACTATAAGAGATAAAAATGATTTTTAAGAATATTGAGGATGCCAAACAAAGGCTTGAATCCAATGGTTATATCTGCTCCAAGACGGTTTCCACGGTAGCTTTTCTAGCCGGTGAAACCCAAAAACCGATTTTAGTGGAAGGACCTGCCGGTGTAGGGAAAACGGAGCTCTCCAAGGCAATTGCCCGCAGTCTGGGCAGAGAACTGATCAGGCTGCAATGTTATGAAGGCCTGGATGAAGCTAGGGCTTTGTATGAGTGGGAATATGCCAAGCAACTGCTGTATACGCAGATGGTTAAAGATAAGATTGATGATGTGATTGCAGGAGCCAATAATCTTAGCGAAGCGGTGGACAAAATTGCTGATCAGGAGGATGCTTTTTTCTCGGAGCGTTTTATCCAGCCAAGACCTCTTCTGCAGGCGATTAGTTCGGAAGAACCGGTGGTGTTGCTGATTGATGAAGTAGATAAATCAGATCCGGAATTTGAGGCATTTCTTTTGGAAATACTCAGTGATTTTCAGGTCACCATACCGGAAATCGGCACGAAAAAAGCAGTAAAAATCCCGTATGTTATTTTAACATCAAATAATTACCGGGATATGAGTGATGCCTTAAAACGACGGTGTATTCACCTTTATATCGATTATCCGGATACGGATCTGGAATTAAAAATTGTAAAATCAAAAATTCCCGGTATTGATGCCCGCCTGGCTCAACAGGTTATCAATTCCATCCATGAGATCAGAAAACTGGATCTGAAGAAAAAACCGTGTACCTCGGAAACCCTGGACTGGGTGCAATCACTCATTTCACTGCAGGTCAATGAACTGTCATCCGAGATTATTATCGATACGTTGAATATGATTTGTAAGTATCGATCCGATGCTGATCTGGTAAGACAAAATATTAATGAGATTTCCCAGAATTCCGGATTAAGATGATCAACGTAATCCTTAAATTTGTTGCCTGCTCCCGGGCTGCCGGCTTGAGAGTATCCTCCGCAGAGGTGTTGGACTGCTGTCAGCAGATCGAACACATTGATATCGTTGATGAGAGTGTGTTCAGAGATGTTCTTAGAGCAAATTTTGCCAAAAGTCGAAGAGAACAGGCAAAATTCGATCACCTTTATCACCTTTTCTTTCATGAACTGCGCAGTGACACCAGTATTCCTCATTCAGACGCGTTAGCATCGGTCATGAATCAGCTTTTGAATGACGTACAGGAAAATCTTGCAGGTGATGAGGCTTTTCCGGCCATTATTGACTTCTTGAGCGGAAATCCGTTGCGTTACCTGGAAGAGATCAGAAAAATAAAAACTCAGGAAATCGATACCAGCCAGGGAATCAACTCAAGTTTTGCTCCGCTCGTCAGGCGATTGGAGATCATGTCTCAGATTAATGCCATCAGCACGGCCATCGAACGTTTTATGGCCAACAATCGATCTACCATCAGCTGGGAAAACAGGAAAGCGATGGACTCCCATTTCAAGGATCGACTGGAAAATGCCCGGAGGATGTTGAGAGAAGATCCTGAAGAACACATGGATGAGTTTGCAAAAGGGACCTCTTATGAGCAGTATATGGGCGAATTGGGTGAAAAATCTTTCTTCTCCCTAACTCGTAAGGAGATTGAGGAGATGAGAGAGGTTATCGAGCAGCTGGTAAGAAAACTCAAGGATACGGTCCAAAGACGGTATGCAAAGCAAAATAGGGGCATTCTTGATATCAAAAAAACATTGAGAACGGCTTCAAAATACCAGGGAATCCCCATGGAGCTGGTTTTTAAGAATAAACCGAAGCGAAAGGGAAAAATCGTAACCCTTTGTGATGTCTCCGGATCGGTGTGGTCAGCCGCTAAATTTATGCTCAATATGCTCTATTCATTACAGGATTGTTTCCTTCAAGTCAGGAGTTTTGTTTTTGTTTCAGAAATGGCGGAAGTAACCGGAACCTTTGAGAAATATGAAATTAACAAGGCCATCGACAAGGCACTAAAGGAGGCGGATATCAACTATGAAGCCTCAACCGATTATGGCAGAACCTTCAGGCAGTTTAAAAAAGAGTACATGGAGATTCTGAACAAAAAAACCACCCTGATCATAATCGGGGATGGAAGAACCAACTATACCAATCCTGAAGAGGAGATTCTTAGTGAGATCAGGGACAAATGTCGTCGAGTCGTCTGGCTTAATCCGGAATCAGGTATATTCTGGTATACGGGTGATAGTCGCATGAAAACTTACGAGAAATACTGCAATCAGGTACGCCACTGTCAGAACCTCAATCAACTGCTTGATTTTATCAAAACCCTTGTATTGTAACATTCTTCCGATATTTGGATGTTTTCCTCATAAGCAAACTGTTATTCGCAAACAGCTAATCGCTAACCCGGATAAACTGGATAAGTATCTTATGAATTATTTTATGCCCAAAAAACGCAGGAAATAATTCATAAGGTGCTAAAAATTTCAGAATGGTGTTTGCTCAAAACAGGTATCGCTGGTATGATCAATTCAGGAGTTGAGTTAAAAATGTAATCGCTGGCAAATTTATTTGTCAGAGGAAAGTCCGGGCATCACAGAGCAGGATGCTGGCTAACGGCCAGAGGAGGTAACTCCATGGAAAGTGCCACAGAAAACTACCGCCGATGGTTTGGCTCTGCCAGACACAGGTAAGGGTGAAAAGGTGGGAGAGGCAACTCTTTAATGTAAGAGCCCACCGCAGAAATGGCGACATTTCTGGCAAGGTAAACCCCATCTGATGCAAGTCCAAATAGGGTAGCGCTATGGGTTGCTCGCTTAGCTACCGGGTAGGATGCAAGAGCATTCAGGTAACTGAATGCCTAGATAAATGATTACACTCTTGGGTTTCCTGAGAGACAGAACCCGGCTTATTGACAACTCAACTCTCCAACCCTTTGTTTCAAATTGACCAAAAAACTGATTCTTTCCAATGAAAAGTCCCGATCTTGAGTTGAAGACAAAGACCGCTGCCGTAATCCTGGCAGGTGGAAAATCATCCAGAATGGGGCAGGATAAATCACTCCTTGAAATTGGAGGAAGGACACTTCTGGAACGGGTTATCAGTTCCGTATCCCCCCTTGCAGGGGAGATAGTCATCATGCTTTCCCAAACTCAAAAGATCCCGGTTATTGTCAGCGATAATAGACCTGCAATTAAATACGGCAGGGATCATCTTCCGGAAAGAGGTCCTTTACAGGGAATCGCCGATGCCATTCCTTATATAAATAAAGAGATGGAATATGTGTTTGTTTTGAGTTGCGATTTACCTCATTTGACTTGGGAATGGTTGTATCAAATGCAACAGGATCTTGTTAAATCCCGGTTTGCACAGATTGTATGCTCTAAAGACGGTAATCATTTAAATCCACTCATCGCCATTTATCGTGCCACTATATTATTGGATGCAACATCCCTGGTAAAGTCAGGGAAAAGCAGTTGCCTGGCATTATTGGACGATAGAAAAGTAATCCATGTCTCACCCCCACAAACTCAGTCTCACATCATCAGTAATATCAATACGCCTCTCGATTATCGTGAAGCTTTGGAAAAATCCGATACCTAAGCACAAAAACAATCCCACTATTTCTGTTGCACCTCTGCCAGAATTATTTCAATCATTCGGAGCCTGAAATAGGAACCTTATGGAATAAGCTGGAATTTTATTATGGTTTTTGCCTCTCAATTTTATCATTGAATATTGCTTAACTAACTGAAATTATGGTTGGATTATATAACTGCCATATCTTTTTTTTAAAAAAATGTTTTTTTTTATGTACTTTTTGCCTTGTAATGCTTTATATAGAAAATATCTCTTGGATCGGTCTAGACCGAAGGACCAGAATGAATGACCCATGGTAAAGTGCACAGACCAGTAATTGGGCATTCTTCTCTATATTGCGTTCGTGTTTTCCTAAATCACGTACAACTGCTGATCGACTCTGCATTAAGAAATATGAAAGGTTTTCGGTGTGAGTTATCAAAGGAGAGTAAAATGATCCAAAGAAATACCAGAAGTGATGCATTCAGTATTCATCATCAGCGAAGAGAACAACTTCGATCTCTAAAAGGGGATTTTAAACCAAGTTTAACAGACATTGAAGAGGAAAAAAGGAGATTCTTTAGCAGGGGAGGGACAGTTACCACTTTGAAAGTAACAAGTGGAACAGAACCCGGTGTCTGGGGAGATTTCGTCAAGTCCAGAATTAAGGCAAGTTAGAATCCTGCAATTTCGTTTAAGACGTTAAGTATCCGGTTATTTCGTTGATTTGATACAATTATAACAGATTTAATATACCGAAAACCTAATATAAAAATTGTTTCTTCCTTTACGAAGGGGCAAACTGGATACTTAATACGTTTTATTGTTCAAGTGACATTCAAGTTTAGGAACCGTCGCAGTGTGCTTTACTTCTCCAGAAGGCGGATTTGCATCTTGAGGTTGAGCCAGCTAAGCAGTATCTCTGATCCCATCCATTGGCTGTTTTATTCGTTAAAAGCGTTCATTTCTCTTTACGGCGAAACATCCTGTCAGGATTCCAGAAAAAACTTGACTATAGACAAAAAAAAGTAACCTATCCCATCTTGAACTATATTGCCATATCACGGCATCAGATATAAATTTCCGCAAGATAATCCTATCAAATCGTAGATCACCGATTAACGTGAGAATAGTAAAAACCAAGAAGGATTGGATAATTTTAACCATTGGATTCTCGGTTTGCGAATAATTGTCAAAGCAAAAATAGTTGCAACCAAAAACCTTATCGAATTTATTCAGATACGCCAAGTATATTTTAGAAATGATGCAACATCAGTTGGTTCAATAAAACCAAATTCCAAATTAGTCTCATTTTTTTAAACTGAAAAATAAATTCGAAATGATGTAATTGGACTCACAATGTTGCACTCCGACAGGTAATTCTCGTCGGGCTTTTAAATGAAAGGATTAACTGGTTGACGTCATGGAGCTATTGCTCTTAGGCTTAGATCAAGTTTTCTCTATAACAATTGGCAGGATCGCTTCTCATGGTTTAGACATGAGTTAAAGTAGAATAAAATACAGCAATGTCCGGTTAGGTTATTGCAACAATAACGAGAAACGGCTTTCAAAACAATGGAATGTACAAAGACGCCATTACTTTAACTTTAGCTATTATTTGTTTAGAAAAAGTAGGATGGGCTACTCGTTGCCCATCAATAGAAAGCAATGTTGGGCAACAAGTAGC